>SXGQ01830707.1_pt1 | contig 19431 bp, 11 predicted proteins | sample 3178371 | NCBI WGS metagenome assembly SXGQ01 (sample SAMN11356859, study PRJNA531348) | freshwater metagenome | isolation source: freshwater sample F1-20 | place: China: Fuxian Lake, Yuxi | collected 2017-12-25 | reverse complement strand
CTAATGACCATCGGCGGACTGCTGATGCTGATCCTGTGCCCCTTCCTGCTGACCGGCCAACCAGCCGGTATTATTGCCGCGCTGGGCATTCCCATCGCTCTGCTTGGACGACTCGTGGCCCGGTTCGCCGATCCCGGACTGCTCATCGACAGCACCGGCCCCGCAGACTCCTACGTGCTGCGTGGCTTCAAACCCCCGTTCTTTCAGTCACTCAAAGAATTGGCTGCTCGGAATTCACCGTGACCATACCTTCCTGCCAGCTGGATCATCTGGTAATCACGGCCCCGGCACTCGCCGATGGAATTGATTACGTCGAACAGCGACTCGGCTGTCGCATGCAGCCCGGCGGCAAACACCCGCGACTCGGCACCCACAACGCACTGCTCAGAATTGGCGAAGACTGCTATCTGGAAGTCATCGCCATCGATCCGGACGCCGCTCCTGTCACCCGCCCGCGCTGGTTTCAACTCGACCAGCTGCAGCCGGGATCACCCCCGCGACTGACCACCTGGGTCCTGCGAACCAGCGACATTGTCACCACTCGGCAGACAGCCATCGCCTCCGGTCTCGACCCCGGACTCATCGAAAACATGCAGCGCGGCGACCTCAGCTGGCAAATCACCATCCCCGCCGACGGTCGCCTGCTGCTGCACGGCTGCATGCCCTCACTCATCCAGTGGCATACCCCACAACTGCCCCCCGCCCGACTGCCGCACTCCGGACTGCAGCTCTCACAGCTCGAACTGCAGCATCCCGCCCCCCAACACCTGCAGAACTGGCTCAACAGCATCGGCCACCCCCAATTCGTCACCACCACCGAGCATCCGCAGCCGGCACTCACCGCCCACTTCCAAACCCCCACCGGCACCATCACCCTGTAACCCCCCCGCTGCTCCCCCCCGCCAACAGCACTCAGTCCCAAAAGTCCCCCCATTCTTGTCCCCATTCTCCTGCTGGTCGTACTCGCACGCCTGCTCCTGCTCCTTCTCGAACTCCTACCCGAACAGCGTTCACAATCTGTGGCACCCCTCGCCCCCAACGGGGGAACGGTGTCGGGGGTGAGGGGGCAATCCTCCCCCAAAACCCAAGCAGCCAACCACCCTCCATCTCACTTCGCGGCTTCGCGTGACACAATTCCCCCACTGCGTTTCATCCGTGCCAATCCGTGTTCATCCGTGGCCGTGTTCATCCGTGGCCAAAAAACAATCCGTGGCACCCCGCACCACCAACCACCCGCCTGCCCGGGATCACTCCGTGTCCTCCGTCGTCACTCCCCCCAAATGCCGATCCAAAAATCGATACGTCCCCACCCCATGAATCTGATGCGGACCATCGAAAAATTCCAGCTCCGCCCGAGCCGATAAGCCCAGCCGATCATAATGACGCCGCACACGCCCAAACTCCCCAGACACCAGCTCCGTCGGCTGGCCACCGTCCCGATGACCAGCCTCCACCATGAACGGTCGAGGTGAAATCAGCTGCGCCAGCTCCGCATAACTCGCCACATGCGCCAGATTCCACTCAGGAATCTCATACTCACCCGTAAACACATAACTGTACCGCTCGTCATTCGACGCAATCGTTCGCGGCCAGTCCGTAAAATCACCCGAACAAATCGACAAACTGTAGTCCTCCAGCAACGCAGGCACCCGCATCGCAGTCTTCCCGCCATACGACAGCCCGTAAAAACCAATCCGATCGGCATCCACACCCGGCACTGTCTTCAGCCACCGCAGCAACTGCTGATGCTGCGACACAATCAAACTAAACAACGAACGCCCCAGCGGATTGCTCATCCGCTGCAATACCCGCGGCAACAGTAAAATTCCACCCGCCACTACGTCCTCAAACACCTCCAGCCACACCTCGTAACCCACAGACTCCGCCGTCTCCAGTATCCGCCGCGATCGCGGCCTCGGATCCACAGGAACATGCGGCAGGCGACCAATCAATTCATCACGCACCACAACCCGCAAACGACTCTGACGCCCCGGCCAGCCAGACTCCTCACCCGGTCGCACCAGCCACTCCCCATCTCGTACCCGCTGACTGCCACGAATTAATCGCTGCACATGCTCCTGCATCTCATCCAGCTGCCGCCGCTCACGATCCAGCACAAATTCCCCCAAACGCTCACCAGCACCCGCCACTTCACTTACCCCCGCACCCGACTCCGTCCCCGCACTCGCCTCAGCACCAGGCCACAGACCGCCCAAAAACAACTGCACTGCCTCAGAAGTGCCCGGTAACCCCGCACCTGCCAAAACCGTCTCAACCAGCTGCAGACCCGACTCCGCACCATACACCCTGTAAAACTTCCGAGCTCGCTCAGTCTCAGCCCGTACCGAAGCCAAACGACACACCTCCACTCGCCCCGGAGCTGCCACCGAAACCCGCCCTGGTAACGCCTCAACCACCCCACCAAACTCCGGCACGCGACACGCTTCCAGCACCAAACGTCGCGGAGCCACCATACCGGCCTGCTCCGCATCACCAAATTCAGTCAGCAAACGCCACACATTGCGATCAAGCGGCTCCTGCCACAACCCCTCACGCTGCTGAAAATATCCGGCCACCCAGCATGAGCAGATCCGTTCATCCACCGCCGCAGCCGCCAAGGCAATCCGACCACCCTCGCCCACTCCCCCCACACCAATCGGCAATTCACCCGATACACCGTCACCCAGCTCAGAACGCAGCCACGGCACCAGCAGGTCCACCGCCGCCAGCACCTTCTGCACCTCATACCCCGCCACATGACGGCCCACCACAAATGACTGCCGATACAAATACTCCCGATGCGACTGATTCGTCAGCACCACATCCGGATTTCCGGAAAAACGCTGATCACGGCTGATCAGAGCAGGTATCACCACCACACAGCCCGCCGCCACCAGACGACTCACCACACCCCGCGACACCTCCGCACCCGCACTGACACCGCACAGCATCTCCGGAGTCCACGCTGCGTCAGGCAGCAGCACGACCGCACCCCGAATCCGCGCTGGCACCAACAGCAATCCCTCAGCCGTCACTCCCGACAGCACAGGCCAACGCACCCGCCGCAAACCGCCACCCGACGGACCTTCAAACCCCCAGGTCCCCGCTGCACCCACTGCACTCGCCAGACCCGCAACAGACGTAACCTGCGTCACGCGCGGATCCACCACACCCAGCAGTCGCCGCAGCTCGCCACGCCGCTCCTCCGCACGCAACCGCAGCGTGTCCGCACTCAACAAAAACGGCGACCACAACTGATCACGCACACGCGGAGCATCAGCCAGCTCACGCAGACAGAATCGCCTTAACCCCGACACCATCACCCGATCCAGCGGCTCCCCGGACTCCAGACGCACCGTCCCCGCCAAAGTCTCCGGCCAGCGTTCGTCACCCGCCGCCGCCCGCGCTCCACAATCAGGCACCGCCGACAGCACCCACCACACAAACATCAGCAGTCGCCAGCTCAGCCCGCCGTCCACACCGCTGTCCTCCCAACCCGCCCCACAAAAATCCTCACGTCAGTCCCGAAACTGCAGCGCATACACATCCGCTTCCTGCAGCTCCAGATGCAGTCGCACAGGCTGACCCACCCACTGCGTCAGATCTCCACCCGGCCACTCCATCTGCCCTTCAATCTCATCCCCCACCAGCGATTTACAGTCAGCCAGACCAAAACCCGGTAACGGCTCCCCCGCTGCATTCCGCAGCTCACCACGCACTGAACCACCGGCACTCGTCGCATAATTCAAAAACAATCGCTTCCCCGCAAACACCAGCGGCCACGTCGTCATCTCACCCCCATCCGCACCAGCATGCAGCGACGCAAAACCATCCAGCCGCAGCACAAATCGACGAAATGGTGTCACATACACAGACATCTCCGCCACACCCGTCTGCTGCACATTCAAAGCCGCATAATTCGAACGATTGCCCCACCGCGCCGGATCCAGACCCGGACGAATCCACGCCTCCCGAAATGTCCGGTCATAATGACTGCTCCCGCGAGCCGTCATGAACAGAATGTCCGTACTCTCACCACGACCCGGATGGAAACGCGTTGGAGTCGCCACGTACAAATGCGGAGCCCTGAAATAGGGCTGAGTCAGCGACGTGTAGATGTGCTCGCCCGGAAAATTCGGACGCAGCGGTACAGGCTCACTCCAATTCACAAAATCCGACGACGTGGTGCGACAGACCGACCTCAGCTGACCCTCCAGAAAATGCCGGAAATAACACACATACTGCCCCTCACTCTCAGACCAGAACGCCACATTCTGCGAATCAAACGCATACTCCTTCGTATACGTAATCACCGGTTCCGAACGCAGCTTGCGCCAGCGAATCCCGTCACCCGAAACAAACGCAGCCAGACCGGACTTCACCGTACCACCCAGTGCCTTAAACCGCTCCTCAGTAACCACGCCCGGACGCTCATCCAGAAACGGCGAAAAATTGTGACAAAACGGAGCCTCCTTCAGAATCACGTTGTTCTCGCGACTGCCATCAACCTCCACCAGCCCCAGCCGCGGCTTTGTCCAGTGCACCCCGTCCCGACTCTCACAATACCGCGTCACCTCCGGCTCATCACCATCAAACTTCGCTCCCCGGCCGTCTCGCGTATACAAACGGAACAGATCGCCGTCCCGAATCACTGTGCCATACTCCATCGCATCCGCAGGCTCAGTCGTCGGCTCAGCCAATACAGGCTGCTGCAGTCGCAATTCCAGATCCCGCATCCGCTCAATCAGAAAACGATCCACAAACAACTCACGCCGACTGCCAATCTCACGCTGTACAACCGCGCCCGCCGGACCCGCTGCCGCCTCTGTCCCCGCACCATAAAACCACGACCGGTCAATCACCGCCACTCGCAGATCAATCACATCCTGCATCCGCCAGTCCGCCAAATACTCGCACGTCCAGTAATTCACAATCGCTTTGCCGCTGCGAGTAAACCGGCAGCCGGGATTGGAAAATGCCCGCGCCTGATCGGTTTCAATATCCCGTACGTTCTGCCATGAACGACCACCATCCCGCGACACCGCTGCCGTCAGCGGACTGCGACGCCCAAAATGCGAACGAAACTTCGGATCAAACGAATTGTTCCAGATCATCAGCAAATCATCCGTGCCCGGGATGCGAGTCAGTTCCGGACACGACTCCGGCGAAATCAAATCTGTTGGCCTCGCAGTACTCCAGCTCACACCGTCATCCACAGACTCCGACATGTACAGCCGCCCCAGCTGATTCCGCAGCACCATCAGCACTCGACCATCCGCCGTCTGCTCCACATGCGGCTCCATCGCACCCCGCAGCGGCAGCTGCACCCGCGATTCCGAAACACTCCACGTCAAACCGTCATCATCACTCCACAGCACCGTGGCTGCATACGGACCAGTCTCCGCACGCTGCCCAGGCACAGGCGGATTTGCCGGCAGCAGCAGCCGACCCGATGCCAGTCGCTTCACCGTCGCGTTGCACAGCGAAAAATCACCCCGCGGCACAAACTCAGAATACGGCACAAACGTCGCCCCGTCGTCCCGCGATTTCCACACATGATTGGTCAGCTCACCCGCACGATGCTGCCGCATAAACAGCAACAAAACGCCACCATCCCTCGCCGCAATCAAATTCGGCGAATACACATTCATATCGCCGTCCGCTGTCTCTGTCACCACTCGATGCTGACCCCACGTCAGACCGCCATCTGCAGACTCCTGTGCCACCAGCCGAGTCTTCGCAAAGTCGCTGCCGTCGCCGGAAAACTCCATCGATACCAGAAACAACCGCCCATCAGACAGCTCAATCACATCACCTTCGCTCCGCCGAGTATACTCAGGAGTCGTCCGCGATGCCGTCACAATCTGCAGACCAGCATCACCCCCAAAACCCACCCGACACACCACACTCACACAACACCAAACAACAACCGCCACATACCCACGCCACCAACCCATCACAACACCTCCCAATCACACCTCCAACTGAAAACGAATCCCCCCCTCGCCCCCAACGGGGGAGAGGGGTCGGGGGTGAGGGGGCAACACACCCGAAAAAATCCACACACCCCACCACCCTACATTTCCCTTCGCGGCTTCGCGTGACGCAATCGCCCCACTGCGTTTCATCCGTACCAATCTGTGTTCATCCGTGGCAAAAAACATCCGTGGCACCCCGCAACCACAATCCGGAAACGAAGAGACAATCCTCCATCAAAACCAACACAAACCCGGCACCCTGCAGTCCCCTTGCCCGCTGCGCTCCGTCGCGTTTGGGGTGATCGCTCGCTCCCTCGTCCCTCGGTCGCTCCGCGTCACCCCCACGCGACTCCGCTCCGCTCGCCTGCCTGCCGTTACTGCTGAACTCTCAGGGGGCGGAAACCCAGGCTGTTGCCAGCACGACCCGGGGCGCCCCTGCTCCGATACGCGGCCCGCACGCTCCGCGCGTCGCTGTACCAACCGCCGCCACGGAGCACACGATCCGAACCCGCGTCGCCGCCACTCGGGTCAACCACCTCCCGTGCCTTGTAATCCCTACTCGAATCCTGGCACCATTCCCAAACATTTCCATGCATATCATACAGCCCCCATCCATTCGGCCGCTTGCTGCCAATCGGATGCGTTTGACCACTGCTGTTCCGCCTATACCATGCATATTCGCCCAACTGACGTTCGTCGCTGCCAAAACAATACTCACTCTGACTGCCCGCTCGGCAGGCATACTCCCACTCAGCCTCGGTCGGCAAACGGAACCCAGCCCACTTACAGTACGCCACCGCGTCGTACCAGCTGACACCCACCACCGGCTGTTTCGGCTGATTGAATTTTCGGTTCCCCCAATACCCCGGCGGCTTCACAGACCCGGACTGAGCCTCCAGAAACCTGCGGTAGTCGTCGTTTGTCACCTGGTAACGACTGAGCCAATAGCCTTTGCTCAGCACGACCTGATGCACCGGCTTTTCATCACCATCACCATGGTCGGATCCCATCCGAAATTCCCCGGGCGGGATCCATACCAGCGTCAGCCCCGTTCGCTCATCCACCCGCACCTCACCCGGCTGAGGCTGCCCGGCACCTGACACCCAACCGGTCGCCGTCGTCTGCCGAAATCTGGCCAGAATCTCCACCGCCAGTTCCCGCAGCCCGCGATCCGCCATGCCGTCCGCCAGCATCCCTTCACATAACCCCTGCAGCTCCGGCAACTCCTGATGCCTGTCGCGTACCAGTCGCAGCACCGCACGACGACGCCCGGGCGATGTCCCACGATCACCCAGCACCTTCAGCAACACCTGACCGGGAAACGAAATGGATTCCGTCAGACACCGCTGCACCAGATCCTCGCGATCTTCCGCAACACCCGCTGCCAGCAGCTCTCGAAAGAATTGCTCACAAAACGGTACCGATTTTCGCAGCGATAACAGTGCTGCCTCCTGCCACCAGCTGTTGCTGATTCGTGTCGCCAGCTCCTTTGCGTACCCCTGCTGCACCGCATAACTGGCTGCCAGATACTCCTGAAAACTCAAATGCAAAAAGCCACACCTGTTCGTCCCTTCACCGCCCATCGCCAAAATCCCGGATTCCTCCCGCATCTTCACCAGAAAATCCTTTCCACTGCGACCCAGACCCGCGGATTCGGCCAGCTTCCTCAACTCCTGCTCCGCTTCCTTCTCCAGCTCTTCCAGCGGTGCTGTACTTCGCTTGTCTTCCTGATGCATCCACCATGCCAGCCGCGACAACACCGCCTGCGCCGCGTCACTGTTGAAAGGAACAAACTGCTGCACCGAGTGTTCGTACTTCGCTCGTCTCCACAGGTCCAGCAGCACCCGCACACAGTGCTGATACAGCTCCGCCCGACCCGTCGGCAAATTGTGCTCCTCATGATACACCACGCACAAAATCGTCAGCAGCAGCGGATTGGTCACCATCTCACGCATACTGGGAGCCTGAAACGGAGTCGTCTCCAGCACTTTTGTCAGCGTCAGCGTGTCCGCTGCCGCCTTCTGCTGCGCCACCTGACCCGGTCCGTCCACACGACGATGCGCCGCCGCAAACCACCGCTCAATAAAAATCCGCACCTGCTCATCCGACAACCCGTGAACATGAAACTCCAGAAAATCAGCGCCCAGCAACACCCCGCCTGACTCATAACCCTGAAATCGACTGGTCACCACAAACCAGTCCCGCGGTCGCTGCAACACCGCCTCACGAATCCACCCGGAAACCGTCTCCCGCAATGTCAGCTCCACAACCTCATCCAGACAATCCAGAATCCACAACACCCCGCGCTGCGAATCATTCCAGAAATCGTCGCTGGGATCCTGCTGCCCGGCAGGAGCTCCGTCACTCAATGTTTCCCGCCTCAGAAAACCCTTCAGTGACTGCAACGAACTGAGCCTCGCCTGAAGATGCTCCACAGTCAGATGTCGCAGTCGCAGCAGCACCGGACGCACACCCGCCGGCAAACCCAGGTCCTCCGGACGGGCCGCACCACTGGCCAGCCGCCAGGCCAATTGCCGCGCCCACGTCGTCTTGCCCGCACCTGGCTCACCCAGCACCACCACGCCACGCTTCTTCTGCTGCTGACACTGCTGAAACATCCACGGCCGTGCCTTGCCTGCACCGTCCTCCTCGCCAACCACTTCTGGCTCGCACGGCTCACCCCCCTGCAGATCCTGCCGCGTCTCGCCCGGCGGCAACCGCCCCGGCTTGTCCTGCTCACGCTGCCGCGTAAACCGCACCAGACGCAACGGCACATACGCCTCATCAATCGGCAGGTCCACCTGAAATGACCGCCCCATCCCCAGCAACTTGATACCGCACGTCTCCTCAGTCAGACGCCACAGATAATGCCGAACAGCTGCTGACTCCGATACCACGACCTCACCGACAACTGCCGGTTCAGGACGGAAACGATACACTTTCGACGGCCGATCGATACTCCAACCCCCGCCCGCATCACGCGGATCAAAATTCAGCGTCCGCTCCCGAAATCCTTCCTGATCGACCCGCAACAACCGCACCGAATTCAACCAGCCCGCACCGGCCCACGACGCACCCCCGCTCAGATGATAAGCACTCATCCTCAAATGATCCGGCTGACGAAACGCACTGTGAGTATGCCCGGTCAGGATCAGATTGCTGCGAGTCACCAGCAGCTCTTCCGTGCTGGCCCGCTGTCCCGCACCATCCGTTCGCGGATACGGATTCAATTCCGCCTCCTGCCACCACCAAAACGGATGGTGAAAGACGGTAATCACCGGCGCGTCCCCCCGCTCCTGCCGCGCCACCGTCGGCAATCCGTCAATCAGCAGATCCACCTGCGGCTGCCCTGCCCACAACTGCCCCCTGTCAGCATCACCGCGACAGAACCAGGCTGTGTTCAGACCCCTGAATTTCAGCCCCTGCAGTTCGGCAGAACCCACCAGCCACGAATCCTGTCCATCAAACTTCCACGCCCGATACTTCGCCGTGTTCTGACAAAAATTCGTATAGGCCTGGAACATCGCCGTGTAGGTCGGCAGCAGCGGCGGTTTCAGACACTCATCCGCCTCGACTGCACCCTGCGGTATGGAAATACCACGAGCCTCACGGCGGTCAATGTCATGATTTCCTGGACAGACCACAACATTGTCCGGTGTCACACCAATCGCAGTCAGCAACTGACTCAGCCACTGCTGTGCCTGCTGGTAATCCGCTTCAATCCCCTTCCAGCCAATGTCCCCGCTGATCACCACCAGCGTCGGCTTCCAGTCTGCCTCCTCGTCCCCCAGTGTCTGCAGTGTGGACAACAGCGATCCAAGACACCGACGACGCCTCGCCAGCCCATCCGCCTCCGCGTCCCAGCCGAAATGCAGATCCGTCAAATGCAATATCACCACGGGCTTCATAGCAGCTCTTGCCTCAACGTTCGTCAACCACCATTCAGCAATACCCCCCCCCCACGCCCCTCAGCATACCCGGCCCCACCCCACCCACACCCCCAAATCCTCACTGATTTTTTGTATATTTCCGAGGTGTTTCGTGGCTCCAAAACTCACCCACCCTCTGTGTCCTCTGTGCCCTCTGTGGTTAAAAAAACACCCCCGTCCCCTTCACCCCCCCCGAACCCTCGCCGCAATCGCCCCCAGATCCACCAGCTCCGCTCGACCACCACTCCCACCCACCAGCTCGCAAATCAAATCAATGGCCCGAAACTCCGGATCCACCACATACAAACACGATGGATGCGCCAAAAAATCAAACACCCCACCAGTCTCAATCGTCCACTCCACACACTCACGCACAGATCGCAAAAACCACTCCAGCTTCCAGCGACCACCACGAAAGGCCCCAATATCACTGATCGGACTCATCGGTATCTCCACCAGACCGTCGTCATACACAAACGGCTGAGCCTGCTTCTGAGCCTCCACGATCCCTTGCAATACCGCTCCACTCGGCTCCTCCATCGGCTGAGTATTCGGATGCGACGGATACAGACTGCTCACCCACCCAAAACCCAGCTCCTGCAGCATCGACCGAATCCCCGGATGCTCACGCAGCCCGCCATGAAAACCACCCGGTGTCCTGAAACCAGCCGCCTCAATTCCCAGACGCGACTTCATCGCCTCACCCGCCAGCCGGATGTTCTCCCGAATCGCCTCCTGCACCGACATACCCCGCAACAGCCACGGCGATCGCTGAAACCGAAACTGCAAATCCTCCACACGACCCGCCAGAACATTCACATGATCATACGTGTGATTGCCAATCGGATGACCAGCCACCGAAATCTCCCTCAGCCAGCTCACATCCGCCTGCTCCAGCACGCGACCCACCACAAAAAAATGCAGCAGACCTCCAGCCGCTTTCACACGCCGAGCAGCCTCCACGGAATACCGCTTCGTCTCCTCATTCAAATTGCCCTTCTCGTAGTCCCAATGAGTCGTCTCCCACTGCGGAAAATTGCGACTCATCTCCAGATCCAGCGTGATCGCAATCTGCGCCTTCCCACGGTACGTCCCCAGCCCCGTCCCAGCCCCCGCTCCGGATGCCGCAGCAGCACCCAACAGCCCCGCAGCACGGCCCAGCAACCCACGCCGGCTCATCAAATGCACCATCTCAGCGACTCCCCTCTGATCCTGACTTCAGCTGCACCCACGACACCTGAGTCACCAGCTGGTTGAGCGCCGCATACGAAATCGCAGCATTCACCGCAAAACGCGGCGATGTGTTCGCCGGAAACGTCGCCAGCGACGCATCCGCCACCAGAAACACATTAAAGTCCTGCGACAAATTCTCATAACCCGCCGTCGTCCGACAATAACACATGTCCGTCGCATAACCCGTCAGCAGCACATGCCGCACTCCATGCTGCTTCAGAAAATCCCGCAGCGGCGGATAACCCTCACTGTCATAAATCACCACATCCTCCGGATCCACCGTTACCGAATCACTCACCGGTATCGGCAGCTGCCAGAACCCCTCCCCGTTGAAACGAGCCCCGGCGTCCAGCCCCGGAAACTGCCGGAAATAATCCGCCACCGGCTGCCGATCACCCAGCTGCAGCCGCGACGGCAATCCCTCACCCACATACGAATACTCCCGCAAAACACGCCGCAGCTCACGCTCACCAGACTCCCGCTCCGCCGCCGTCGGACGCTTCACGAACGAACGATACACCTTCGTCCGTATCGCGTCCGCATTGCCCGGCAGACTGTACATCACAAACGCCGCCTTGCCCCGCAGACGCTTCAGAAACGGATCAATCACCTGCTTCGTATGTCGAGCCGCCAAAGCGTTTTTCTCCGGAGTACAAAAGTCAGCCACACCATTCGGCTGCGGTGACTTCCACCCCCAGCTGTCGTCAATCGCCCACGGGTGCACCATAATCACCGCCGTCTCAGCCAGCCGCAGCTCATTCGGCACCTCAATAATTCCCCGCGCGTTGTACGAAAATCGCCACGCACGCACCGACAGATCCGCCCCCGCGTCCTGCACAATCGCCGGAGCCTCATAATGAGCCTGCTCAATGATCGGCTCGAAAAATTCAGGATAGTCCGCCAGCAGCGGTCGCGGCTGCTCAATCCGCACCAGACGATTCTCGTACTCCCGCACACCCGAAACCGCCCCCGGTGTCTCCTGAGCCCTCACGGCGGCACCTGCCAGACTCACACACAGCAGCACTCCGCTCAGTACACTCAGTCCTGTCTTCACCTCGCCACTCCCCGCTAAGGCACGCTCATCAGGTACGCAAACAAATCCCGCAGCTGCTGTGGCTTCAATTGCCGGTACAGCTCCTCAGGCATCAGTGACACGCCCGATTCCGATAACTCCTCGATCTCCGCCGTCGCAATCTCCTGCCGCTCACCCTTCGAGTCCGCCAGAACCAGCAATGACTCCGATCGCGAAATCGGCAGGCCCGTCAGCACCCGGCCACTCTTCGTCTGCACCACCACACTCACATACTCACGCCGAATCACACTGCCGGGATCCACCAGACTGATCAGCAGAAAATCCCGATCCTGACGATTGGCTGTCGTCAGATCCGGACCCACCCTGCCACCCTCGCCAAACAACTGATGGCAGGCCGCACAATGCCTGCGAAATAATTCACGTCCCGCAGCCGCATCACCCGTGCCCGCTCGCAGGTCGTTGTTCAGCCGCCGCACCTCCGCCAGACGGTCCTCGCGAGTCACCCCGTGCAGTCGCCCCCAGTGCTTCGCCACCAGCTCATCCAGTTCCGCATCGCCGAACAATGCCACCCGCCGAATTTGCTCGAGCGATGTCCACGCTGCAGGTATATGGCCACTGTCCACCGCCCGCAGCCAGCTCCGCGCCCACATCGGACGCGACAGCAGCACGTCCCGCAGCGAACTGCTCAGGCCACTCTCCGGAAACTGCCGATGCAGCTCAATCAGCTCATCAGCCACACCTTCATCCGCGCCCGAATTTGCCAGCACCCTCAGAGCAGCAGCACGCACAGCTTCCCCGGCCCCGCTTTTCAACACTGTCAGCGACGGACCCGCCAGACGCTCATCACGCAGCAGCAACAGAACCTCCAGCAGTCGCACACGCTGCTCCGCCGGAATATCCCCGCTGAACGCCATCCGCTCCGCCCACTCCCGCGGCTCTGATAACCCCAGCAAAATCCCCGCTCGCAGTAACGTCACATCTGCAGGCTCCGCTTTCCAGTCCGCCAGCAGCAGCTCTGCAATCGCATGACCACGCAACTGCTCAGCCGTCAGCGAACTTGCCCCTGCCAGCTCCCCGCTCCGCTCCTGCCAGCCCGCCACACCTGCTGACCACAAACCCCGCCGCTGCTCAGCGCCAGGCGCCGATCGCAGCAGCGCCACGACCGAATCCAGACCCGACTCCGTGCCCTCCGCCGCATAGCGCCGAATCAAACGCGGCAGCAGCACCTCCCGCCCCAGCCGACTGTTCCATAACGTCGGTCGCACAAAACGACGCAGCACCTCCGCACGGCCCGATACACTGTGATGCTCCACCGCCCACCACCACATCAGCGGCAAACAGGGATCATCCCCGTGGTCGTCCCGATTAATGTTCGCATTGATCATCGGCACCGCCACGGCCGCCGGCAGACGCTTCGCTGTTGCCGCCAGTTGCTGCAACACCTCAACGTCCGGTTCCTGCTCGGCCAGTTCATCCAGGCGATGCGCCAGTGACTCGGACACCTCCCCGACATCACCCAGCAACCGCACCGCCCAGCCCCGCACCGACGCATGCGAGCTGCTCAGCAGCTCCGTCGCCGTCACTTCATCAAAGCCACCCAGTACCTGCAGCGACCACAGAGATTCCAGGGCCAGGGACTCCTCAGCCGCTGTCAGCGACGCCTGACGAAACCGCTCCCTCAGCTCACGCAGATCTGCCGACAATCCGCTGACAGCCAGCCTCCGCGCCAGCTCCCGACGCGCCCGACGCACATACCACTGCCGCTCATCACAATGCAGCTGCCATAACTGCTCACACGTCAGCGCCACAAAGTTCGGTACGTCCGACCGCACACCCGCGCCATACACCAACCGATAAATTCTGCCGTTGCTGCGATCCCAGTCCGCATCAGGATCCGGATGCGCCGTCCGCGCATCATGCCAGTCCGATATGTACACACTGCCGTCCGGACCCGTTGTCACGTCCGTCGGAGCAAACCAGGGATCTCCCGATGTCAGCAACTCTCCCCCATGCTCCGTCGAAACCGTCGATCCCCGGTTCCGAATCGTATGCCAGTACACACCATGACCCAGCAGATCACCCGCCACATACCTGCCACGCATTGACAGCGGAAACTGAGCCTCCTGGTACACAATTCCGCCCACCGTCACGTGACCACCACGAAAATTCTGATGCGCAGCATGCTCGAAATACCCATAAGCATGCGGATTATGCAGCGCTCCGTGCTTGCCAAACGACTTCACGTAATACCCACCCTGCAGCCCATGCACCAGCACATACCCGCCGTAATTCGTGCTGTAAAACAATCGCCCCTGACGGTCAAAATCCAGCCCCCACGAATTGCCCCCGCCCTCGCAAAACAACTCAAACGATTTCGTCACCGGATGATACCGCCACACACCCTGCTGAAACTCAATGCCCCGGATACTGGCCGTCACCGTGCTGCCCTGACACCCATAAAGCCAGCCGTCCGGACCCCACGTCAGCGAATTCGCCACACTGTGAGCATCCTCCATGCCAAATCCCGTCAGCAGCACCTCCGGATCACCGTCCGGCACATCATCACGATCCCGATCCGCATAAAACAGCAGGTACGGAACCTGCAGCACATACACTCCGCCATGACCAAATGCCAGGCCCGTCGCCAGATTCAGTCCGTCCACGAAATCACGACCGGCATCCATTCGCCCGTCGCCGTCCGTATCCTCCAGGATCGTGATCCGATCGGCTCCCCGCGGACCTCGCGGCGGAGCCTCCGGGATGCGGTCATACTTCGTACGCGAATAACGATCCACCTGCACCCGCTGCAGACCCTCAGGATTCGGATACTGCAGATACTGGATCACCCACAACCGACCACGGTCGTCAAACTCCATCGCCACAGGCTGCCGCACCAGCGGCTCCGCAGCCACCAGCTCCACCCGAAATCCGTCCGCAGCCCGCAGCTTCTGCAAAGACTGCTCAGGCGACAATCCCTGAGCAGCCGCGCGAGCTCCCGGCAGAAACAGCAACAGCAGCACACCCAGCAGACCACGCCGCACACACGCAGCAACCCCAATCCAGCAACTGCCGCACCGCAGATCCTGACACACTGCCGCCCCTCCCAGCTCAGCTTCAGCCCAACAGCTCCGGCAGCGGCGGCCGCTGATCCATCACATACTGCGGACGACCAGCGAAGTCCCGCAGGGTCGTCTCAAGCCCAATTCCCAGATGCCGGTACAAAGTCGCCAGCACCTCTCCAAAATGCACCGGACGCTCAGCAATCTCAGCACCCAGACGATCCGTCGCGCCAATCACCTGACCCGTGCGGAATCCACCACCCGCCAGCAATCCGCCACCCACCTGCGGCCAGTGATCCCGACCCGCGTCCTTGTTGATCTGCGGAGTCCTGCCGAACTCGCCCCACGCCACCACCGCCACATCCTTGTCCAGTCCCCGCTCATGCAGATCTGAAATCAATGCACTCAAACCCTGATCAAACTGGGGCAGATGAGTATTCTTCATGCCGTTGAAGTTGTCCGAGTGAAAGTCCCAGCGGCCAAAGTTCAAAGTCACAACCCGACAGCCAGCCTCCACCAAACGACGGGCCACCAGGAAATGCTGCAGGTTACGCGGAGCACCATCGCCGAAATTCCGCGAATCTCCCTCGCCATAACGGTCACGCACGTGCTGCGGCTCACGCGAAATATCCAAAGCCTCCACCAGACGACTGGAGGTCAGAATGTCAAAGGCCTGCTGAGTAAACGAGTCCATCGCTTCCAGCATCCCGCCATTGTCCCGCGCCTGACGCAGACGATCCACTGACCGCTGCAGCATCCGACGATCGTCCAGACGAGCCGCATCAATGCCGTTCAGCACCATGTCCTTTTGCGCAGGACCCGATGGACGAAATGCCGAATTCGAAATGCCCAGAAATCCCGGATGACCCGGTGAACCATACGGCGGATGACCAGTGTCCGGTGACAAACCCACAAACGGCGGCACAGCAGCGTTCCGCGGACCCAGCAACTGCGAAATCGTCGAACCAAAAGACGGCCAGCCACCCGGAGGCTGCTGACGCTTGGAACGCCCCGTGTAACAGATAAATGAATCATGATCACCGTCCGGCGATCCATACACCGAACGCAGCGGCACACACAAATCCATGATCCCCGCCAGTCGCGGCATGTGCTCGCAAATCTCAATCCCCGGCACGTTCGTCGCTATCGGCTGAAATTCGCCCCGAATCTCCGCAGGAGCCTGCATCTTCAGGTCATACATGTCCTGATGACCCGGAGCACCGCACATGTAGATCATGATCACCGCTTTGCGGGAATCACCCGCCCCAGCCTGCTGCTCCGCTCGCAGCAGCTGCGGCAGACTTAAACCACCCACCGACAATGTGCCCAGTCGCAGCACGTCCCGCCGCGAAACGCCATTGCACAACGTACGTACCGGACCGTTAAATGTCAGCATGCAGGAACACTCCGGTGGCAAAACAGGGCAGAGGCAGAGGCAGGATGGGGCAGGGCAGGAGCCCAAACACGAAGATTCAAACAACGCCGAAACTCAGGCTGAAAACAACCCGAACTTCGCACCGCAAGGGCTGCGACAATAACAAGTCTATCGGCTGAATACCCCGTTGGAAACAGGCAAGTGACTTTTCCGCGCGGATCCGGCCCCCGAAATCAGAATTCCTGCCGGAAATCAATGAAAATTCAACAGGCAATCGACGACCGCCGTTTCGAAAATTCCCGCCACACCACGTCACACCACCCGCCGAATCCCGCCCGGATACATCGCCACCAGCATCGCCGCAACATAGATCCCCAGCGGTATCAGCATCTCACGCCACACTCCACCCGCTGCGGCTGCCGGCATCAGACAACTCAGCATCACCACCGCATCCACCAGCACCCGCACAAAAATCCCCACAAAAAACACCCGCCGCTGCAGCCGCCGCACAGCACCGCCACACGCATTCCCCGCAATCACCCGCAAACCCACGCGATAACGCCACCCAAACACCACAATCGGAAACACAACCGCAGAAAACTCAACCACACCTCGCCGCCCCGGAAACAACTCCTGCAGCACACCAGGCAGACTCCACACCAGCAGCGGCAACACTCCGTCCCAGTGCAGCACCAGCAGCAGCCATCGCAGCATACGCAGCCAGATCACAACACTCACACCGTCACCGTATCGTCCCGCTGCCGCGGACTAAAACTCAGCTCCACACCGTGCAGCCGCAGCAGCACACCACCCGACCCGGCTCCCACCTCCACAGCACGCGTCGACTCCGCCACGATCAGGACGCCCAGACCGCAGCCAATCGAAAAATTCGCACCCGGAGTCGTCGAGCCCAGAAAACGCTCCAGCACAAATTCACGCACATCGCCCGGCTCAGGACGAAATTCCACCGATGCCAGCTCCTGAATCGCCCGCGGATCCTTCTGCATGTTCTGAAATCGATACAGCACCAGGCGAAATCGAAACCCCTCCAGCACACGCCGCTGCAACTCCGCATCCGCTGACTCCGCCCCCGCACACACCCTCAGCCCATACTGCCCGCCTCGCGCATTGCGAATCTCCTGCGATAACAAACATCGTGACCCCGCCGGCAGCAGTCCACCCCCTGATTCCCCTCCCGCCAACAACACAAACTCACACACACCCGCACCTTTCACCACCGACAGACCCGACTGCGACCACGCACGCCAGCCCTTCGCACGACTCGTCGGCTCCACAGACACCAGTGGCAACGACTCTCGAAAATCCGTGTCGAACAGCAGGCGAGTGTCAAACCGAGGCACAAAGGTTGGATCACCCTCCGCAACCTGCAGCGATACCGCCTCACACTCTCCCAGCAGCCCCGCAATCGGTTCCCCCTTCGTCAGCGGATGCGGACGACCCTCCCGATCATGAAAGACACCCGTCGAATCAATTCCCAGCAGATGAAACAAAGTCGCGGTAAAGTCGCCGCCGGTCACCGGAGTCGTTGCGGGATACGCACCGTTCCTGTCACTGGCACCAATCACCTGACCACCGCGAATACCGGCACCCGCCATCGCAAAACTGAACACATGCCCCCAGTGATCCCGACCACCGTTCGCGTTTATCTTCGGAGTCCTTCCAAATTCGCCCATCACCACCACCAGCGTCTCATCCAGCAGCCCCCGCTCCGTAAGATCATCCATCAGCGCCGCAAACGTCGGATCAAACTGCGGACACAAATTGTCCTGCAGTCGATCCGCGTTCAGTGCATGAGTATCCCAGAGCGGATTGTCCACCGCGTTGTCACCAGGATCACGAGCCCAGTTGACATGCACCAGCCGCACTCCCGCCTCAATCAGTCGCCGCGCCAGTAACACCGACTGACCCCATGTATATCGCCCATACCGATCACGCACACTGTCCGGCTCCTGACTCAGATCAAATGCCGCCCGCGCTGCACCGGATGTGATCAGATCAAATGCCTGCTGATTCAGACGGTCCCATGCACCCACACGACCAGTACTCTCCAGCCGACCCAGCTGTGACTCAAACTGCTGCAACAGATCCCGACGACGATCCATCCGCAGACGATCCAGACCCTCCCGCGCTGTCAACCCCTCAATCTCATAGGCCGGCAAGGCCGGATCACCCACAAAACGCTCAGGCTCCCACTGCGGACCCAGAAATCCGGCCGTCTGCCCGGCCGGAGTCACATTGTCATTCAATCGCATCACATCCGGCAGCCACACCGATGTCAGCGCAGGAAGCCGCTCGCTCGGCTTCAGCATCTTGATGATCGAACCAAAATACGGCCAGTCCGTCGGCCTGATCTGCCGCGCACTGCCCGTCAAATACGGATATCCCGTCAGCAGCCAGTACCCACTGACATCGTGATTGTCATCCTTCGTCGACATCGAACGCACAACCGCCAGACGATCCGCATAACGCGATGTCCGCGGCAGTAACTCACTGAACTGCACCCCCGATACGTTCGTGCTGATCGGCCGAAACGGACCACGAATCTCCAGCGGAGCCTCCGGCTTCGGATCAAATGTCTCATGCTGCGGCGGACCTCCCTGCAGCCACAGAAAAATTACACTCTTCGCCCGACCAAATGACGCACCCAGCTCCCCGCCAAAGGCTGACACCGCACCAGACGCACCGGTCACACCACCCGCCGTACACCGCGAACCCAGCAGAGCCGACAACGACAAACCCGCCGCGCTCAGACCACCCACACGCAGCCACTCACGACGACGCGACAATCCCGAGACCCCAGAGT
>SXGQ01214623.1_pt1 | contig 19438 bp, 16 predicted proteins | sample 3178371 | NCBI WGS metagenome assembly SXGQ01 (sample SAMN11356859, study PRJNA531348) | freshwater metagenome | isolation source: freshwater sample F1-20 | place: China: Fuxian Lake, Yuxi | collected 2017-12-25 | reverse complement strand
GTGAGCGATGATGGCGATGTTACGGATATTGTCTTTCTGCATAAAAATGTCTTTCCCCGAAAAAAGGGGGCGGAACATGCCAGAATCTCAGCAACTGGCAAGCGATGGAATAGCGGTTGACCACAAATCTACTTTCCCGTAACGAGCGCGTCTCACTTTCAATCCTCATGGGTAAACAATACAACAAAACCGAAAAGAAACGTCGCCGCGAAGCCTACATCGAACGCAAGAAGGCGAAGCTGAAGGCCGGACTGGGCAAGGCGAAAGCCGCGAAAAAGCCCGCCGTTAAAAAGAAGGCCGCGGCCGAATAACCGCCGCACAAGCGGCAGCAAGTTTCCGAAGAAGCGAATCGTGATTTTCATCGCGATTCGCTTCTTCGTTTTCGCGCAGCACCTTTCGCACAGGCGATCGAAGTTCCGCTTTGCGCGCTTCGCCGCATAAATGCAGTCTGCACGGATGCAAATCTCGCTCGTCCAGCTTGACCCGGTCTGGGAGGAAAAGTTCGCAAACTTCCGAAAAGTGCGCGAGCTTCTCGAGTGCTCACGGCCCGCCCCCGGCGGGATTATCGTTCTGCCGGAAATGTTTTCCACAGGCTTCAGTCTCGATCTTTCCAAAACGCACATCGCTGGTGCGGGAAGCGAGGCTGCATTCTGTGCCGGACTCGCTGTCGAGTTCGCGTCGTGCGTCGTCGGCGGATTCGTGGATTCAGCCGGAACCGGTTCGGGAAACTTCGCAGCCGCATTTTCGCCGGATGGCGAACTTGTGCGGTATCAAAAGCAGCGTCCTTTCACCGGCGCGGGAGAACACGAGTGTCACGCTCCCGGCTCGGCGGCGGCAGTATTTCGATGGGGCGGGCTCACAGTGGCGCCGCTTGTTTGCTACGATTTGCGCTTCCCGGAGTTGTTCCGCGATGCCGTGCGGCTCGGAGCAAATGCGTTCATCGTGATTGCCGCGTGGCCATCCCGCCGCATCGAGCACTGGCTCACGCTGCTGCGCGCGCGGGCGATCGAGAATCAGGCGTATGTCATCGGCGTGAATCGCACGGGAAATGAGCCGAAATTCTCCTACAATGGCCGCAGCGTGATCGTGGATCCGCATGGAGCCGTGATTCTGGATGCGGGTGAAACGGAGTGTGTCGCAACCGCGGAAATCGATCCGGCGGCGGCTGATTCCTGGCGCGGTGAGTTTCCGGCGGTGCGCGATTTTCTCAGCTCCTGCGGGCCTTCTTGAGCCGGTTGAGCAGTTTGAAAAACTTCAGCGTGTCGCGCACGGGGTGGATCTTGCTTACTTCGTCGCCGTACACCGTGCTCACTTTGGCATCCGCGATTTTGCAGCCTTTTCGGGCGGCGATCGCGAGCATCTCGGTTTCGAAATCGAATCCCGCGCTTTCCGTGGTGAGAAACTCCGCGGCGAGCGACCGGTGGAACATGCGGAAGCCGCATTGCGTATCGGGAACGCGCTGGCCGATGACGCGGCTGATGGTCCAGCTCATGTAGCGGTTCGTGCATTTGCGGACGAAGGGCATGTCACGGACATCGCCCATGCGATTTCCAACGACCATCGGCGCGCCCGTTTCGTTTGCCGAGGCAAGAAAGGCAGGAATCTCTGCAGGCAGATGCTGCCCGTCGCCATCGAGGATCAGCACAAATTCCACCGATTCCCGCGCGAGTAGCGCGCGCAGTCCGGTTTTTATGGCTGCGCCTTTGCCGGCGTTTTTCTCGTGCCGGATGACCTCCGCGCCCGATGCCCGACCTTCATCGGAAGTTGCATCGGTCGAACCGTCATCCACCACGAGCACCAGGTCGAGCTGCTGCTTCGCGGCCGATGCGACTTCGCGGATGTGTTTTTCCTCGTAGTAGCACGGAATGAGCGCGGCGACGTTGGCGCGTGTGGCGGTGGGCTGTGGCATGGGCATCGATTAAAGAAAGAATCGTGCGAGCCTCCGTGTTCTTTGAGTTCAGCCCTCCCGCGGATTTGTGATGGAGCTGATTCGGGCCATCACCCGGTCGCTGAGGCGCTGGTACACTTCGCGCGGATCGCCAGTAATGTCCGCTTTTGCAAAGTGCATCGGTTCTCCAAATACCAAAGTCAGTGGAGCAATCCGGGGAAGCTTTGCGCTGCGTGGAAATGCGTCGTAGGCGCCAAAAATCCGCACGGGAACCACCGGCGCGAGCGTCTTCGCGATGATGAGGCCCAGGCCGGCGCGTGCGGGGAGCAATGAGCCGTCGTGGCTGCGCGTGCCCTCGGGAAACACAATGGTGCTGCCGCCGCTTTTGATGATGCGGATGACCGATTTCAGCGCGCTCATATCCGCCCCGTCCCGATCCACGCCAACCACGTTCAGGTGCGGGAGGATTTTTCCGAGAACCGGATTATCGAAAAGCGACTTCCGTGCGAGGTAGTGAATCTGGCGGTGGAGATTGCAGCCCACGAGTGGCGGGTCGAGAAAGCTCTGGTGGTTCGATGCGAGAATCGCCGGACCCTCCTCGATGATGTTCTCTCGCCCGAATACCTGAAGGTCGAACGCGTTCATCGCGGTGAAGCGCGCCAGATTGGAGCAGAGTTCGTAGACCAGTCCCATACCGCCCGTCTGTTTTAGACGCCCTCCGGCAATGCAAGTCCTTTGAGCTTCAATCGACCGATGATTTCGCCGACGACGCCGTCGATCGTGAGATACGAGCTTTCAATCACGTGGGCGTCTTCCGCGATCACGAGCGGACTCGTGCGGCGCGTCGTGTCCACTTTGTCCCGCTCGGCAATCGTATCCGCAAGGCCCTGTTTTGCGCGGCGTGCGGCGCGGACTTCGGGACTCGCATCCACGTAAAACTTGTACGGCGTGTCTGGAAAAACCACACTGCCGATGTCGCGGCCCTCCATCACGAGGTCGTTGGTTTCCGCAAACTGCCGCTGCCGATCGACGAGAATCCGGCGGACTTCGGGAATCGAGGCAATGGCCGAGACATTTGCGTTTACTGCGGCGTCGGTGAGGTGCGGCTCTGGGTCCACTCCATCGATGAGAATCGTGCTCTGGTTGTTTGCAGTTCCGCACTCGAACTTCGTCACGTCGAGGAGTCCCAGCACGCGGCCTGCGTCGGTGGCGGAAATGCCTCGATTTGTGACGAGCCACGTCACGGCGCGGTACATCGCGCCGCTATTGACGTAAAGAAATCCGATCTTTTTTGCGAGCATTCGGGCGACGCTGCTCTTCCCGCTCGCTGCGGGCCCGTCGATGGCGATGACTGTGTGCATTTGCCGATGAATCCACGCCGCCCGGAAAAGAGCAACCGCGTTTCTGGCGCCGATGGGCATTCAGGCGCGCGGATGTGCGTCGTCGTAGGCGCGCTTGAGCCTTTCCACCGTGACGTGGGTGTAAATTTGCGTAGTCGAGAGCGATGCGTGCCCGAGGAGCGTTTGCACGCTGCGAAGGTCGGCTCCGGCGTCGAGGAGGTGCGTGGCAAAGCTGTGTCGCAGTTTGTGCGGCGAGATGTTTGAGGGAATTCCCGCGTGGTCGAGATAGCGTTTGAGCGTGAGCCATACGGAACGCGAGGAAAGGCGTTTGCGGCTTTTGTTGATGAAAAGCGGGCCGGAGTTCACGGCGGCTGCGTGGCGATACTGCTGGATGGCTTCGAGTGCGAGCGAGCCCACGGGCACGATGCGTTCCTTGCGGCCTTTGCCGAAGACGCGAATCGTCTCATTGTAGGGATCGATGGCCGAGACATCGAGGCGTGCGAGCTCCGAAAGACGCAGGCCGCTGCTGTAGAAGAGTTCGAGGATCGCGGCATCGCGCTTCGGCATCCATTTCGGCGCCTTGTCGCTCTTTTCCATTTTCATCGGCGCCGTCAAAAGCGAGTCGATCTGCCGCGGGTTGAGGACGACCGGTAGCTTCTTGTCGAGTTTCGGCAGTTGTACCTGCTTGAGCGGATTGTCTTTCAGTCCGTGCCGCTCCACCAGGAAGCGGAAAAACGTGCGAAGCGCCGCAAAGTGAAGGCGGACGGTTGGCTTTGCGATGCCCGCTTTCATCCGCTCGAAAAGGTAGCGGCGGAAATGGTCGGCGCGCAGTTCCTTCCACGCGGGCTCTGGGACGCGTTCGCGAAATGTGCCAATGGCGTGGCGGTAGTTGATCAGCGTGCGTGTGCTGACGTTGCGCTCAACTTCGAGGTGTTCGAGGAATTGTTCGACGAGGCGGTCGCTCATGATTGTTTAGCGCGCGATGATACTGACTGCGCCGCTGTCCGTCTTGCTCGTGAAAAAGCCCTCGCCGACACCTTCCTGACCGATGATCGCGCCGAAGAATTTCTTCGCCGGGGATGTGTGCCCAGCTGCGTTGAGGCTGCCGGAGAAAAAGCCGGTCTGATTCTTTACGGTGAGTTTCAACTTTTCTGCCGGGTCGGCGCTGATCAAGTGCACGGCGGATTTGTAGGTGATGTCGAATTCCTGCTCCAGTGCGGCGTCGCCAAACTCGCCCTTGACCAGCGAGAGCAACGCCTCGGTGTATCCGAGTGCCGGAAACTCTTCGAAGAACTCTCCATCAAATGTGCGGTAACCGGGAATGTAAATTCCGCCGGAAACCGGGCATTCGGCGCTGAATCCGTCCGGGAAAAGTCCGGTGGCTTTTGTCGCGCCAAATGGCTGCACCCAGCGCAGCGAGCCTTGGCATGTGTCTCCGTTTTCCACGTCCGGTGTGATGGTGATGAAGCCCTGCACGAACCCGTCTGCCGGCGAATAAAGGCGCGAGTAGACAAGCACGCGTGCATCGCCGCCGAGCGGAACGGACAACGAGAAAGCCGTGCCATCGGCGACTTTCCCGAGGACGCGGACCAAGCCTGTCGGCGCGATCTTTAACGAAAGAAAACCAGTGCCCTCCGGCGCTCCAGTTCCATCGAGCAGCGGATCCGGTTCGATGCGTGCCGTGTAGTAGCCAGCGGCGAGCGCAGGGGTGATTCCGGCGGTATCGAACACGGAACGCGACGCGTCGATGGTGTAGGTGCCGACGGTGTCGTTGATCGTCGCCGTGAGAATCGTGGGCTTTGGATCGGGTTCGCCGGTGAACTCGGAATCATCCTGTGTGAGTGAAAGTTGAATTTCGGGTGGTGTGCCTGATTTCCTCGGCGGGAACAGCGTGACGTTTCCCGTTGCGTCGAATGCTCCCTTGAGACGGAATTTTTCCTGCCCAAGCAGCATTGTTCCGGTGAATGCACCGCCGTCGCGCACAGTGATGGTGAGGGTGCGCGTCATGTCATCCGTTCCTGTATCGAGAATTCCGGAATACGTTCCAGTGCGCCAGTCGTGGGTGAGCGTGAAGCTCTGCGATGATGAATTTCCGCTGCGATCGACGGCGGTGAATGTAACGGTGTTTGCGCCGGCCTCGAGATAGAGGAGGCCGTCCCAAAGCCGTACGACAGGCTTCGCGAACGGCGGGTCGCCGGGGTCGCGCAGGACGGGATCACTGGCGGTCCCGGTGTTGAGTTGCACGGTGATGGAGTCCACATCCGGCGGCGTGCTGAGGATATAGGCTTGCGGTGTGGCGTTTGTCTTGCGCTTCGGGACGAGGAGTTTGATTTTCGGCGGCTTGAAGTCGAGCGTCCCGGCGACGGACACGCTCCAAAGGTCGTCCTCGAAAACCGGATCGTCGACCGTGCCGATGCGAAAGGATTTGAATGTCGATTTTCCCTTCACTTCGATGCGACGCAGGCCGGAAACCTCGCCAAAGGTCAGCGATGCGTCCGAAGCCTCGGAAATAAAGCGACGCTCATCCTCGGTGAGTTGCGGAATGTGAAACGTGTGCTCGGGTGAGGGAATGAAGTTCGCGCGAATCGAGCCGATAATCGTGATTTTCCCACCGCTCCATTTCGCTTTGACGCTGCCGATGCGATCGGTGCCCTCAAGTATGTCGAAAGTCGCCTTGTTCCCGCCCGCGACATAATCGGCTGCCGTGCCGAGCGTCGTATCAAGAAGAAACGAGCCGATGCGAAGGCGGACAACGGATGCGCCGGTGAGGCTCGCGAGTGATTCACTGCCGACGGAAATCCGAAAGCTGCCGGTATAGTTGTCCACTGTGGCGCGATCTTCGCCCGTGCCGGTGACGATCTGTTTCACCGATTCGGCGAATTGAAGCACAGGCGTGTAATCGTCGTCGGAGTCCAGGATGTTTGCAGGGTGGTTCGCCCGCACGTTCACGGAGAGCAATACCAGAAAGAATACCAACAGGCGCATGTTCGAACACTAACGTGAATGCGGCGGCTTGCACGCCGGCAATTGCCGGATGATTTGCAGCAATTGAAGGGGGATATTTACGGTTTCCAAACTGCGGGGCGTGGGCTAACTCATGGGGTCTCTAATCCCATCATGCTCCCTGAATTTATGCGCATAGCCACAATCGTCGCAACGGCAGCCCTTTTCGGGGCGTGCTCCACCGTTGCGGGTGGCGCATCGAAGCCGGCCAAAGCCTCAAAGGGCACGCGTATGACGGTACGCACGACTGCCTACCATCACAGCGAACCGGGCGGGCGGGTAAATGGCGTTGGCGGACGCCTTCAAGCTGCGCATAGCGCCGCTACTGACTGGAGTTGGATTCCCGTTGGAACCCGATTCCGCATTCTTGCAACCGGTGAGGATTACGTAGTTGAGGATTACGGCAGCGCGCTAGTTGGGCGGAAGACGATCGATATTTATAAGCCGACCCGGAGGGCGATGAATGCATGGGGGGTGCGTCACGTGGAGATCGAGATTTTGGAGTGGGGGAGCCCGGCGGTGAGCCTTCGTGTTTTGGAGCCGCGCGCCAAACACAGCCATGTCCGGACCATGGTTGCGAATCTCCGAAAGCAGGTCCCGAGCAGGTAAGAGCTTTCTAAGCCGCGGAATCTTCGGGACGTGTGCGGACGGCGGGCACAGTGAGCCGGAAAATCGTCCGCCCCGGGCAGCTCTCGTGCGTTATTACGCCGCCGATTTGTTCCATGCAGCCCGCAGCCACGGTCAGTCCGAGCCCGGCGATAGTATCCCGCTTTTTGGTGGTGATGAACGGCAGATAAATCTGCTCGTCGATATCCGGGGTGATGCCGCGACCGTCATCGATGACGGAAATCGTGATCCATTTTGAAGGCGCAGATTCTTCGCTTGCGGAGACGGCCTGGGCGGGCGGCGTGTCGGTCGATGCGCAGCGAATATGAACGGTGCCGGTGGGCTGGATAGCTTCACACGCGTTTTTGACGAGCTCGGTAAGCGCGATTCTTAGGCGCGATTGATCGGCCCAGGCAAAAGGCATATCCGGTTCGCACTCGACGGTGACTTTTCCCGGGCCGTCGGCGAGTTTTTCAAAGGACGGCCCGAGTTGATTGAGAAAATCCGGAATGGTGACCTGGCGGGGAATGATGTTTCTGGGGCGCGCGAGGGCGTTGGTCCGATCCATCAAGTCGGTGGCGATACGGGCACCCTCCTTGATTCTCGCGAGTCCCTCCTGAGTGCCCGGGTCGAGGTTGTCGTTTTCCAGCAGTAATCCGAGGTAACCGTGGAACAGGGTCAGGATGTTATTCATCCGGTGCGACAAACCTCTCACGAGTTGGTCCTGGAAGTCTGGTTTGGCAATTTGCATTGGCTGCAAATTGAGAAAGCAATCCTCGTTCTAAGTTGGCGAAATGTTTTCGAAACCGCCAAATTACTGCGGGGATTGCAGCGGTTTCGTCGAAATTTCGCCGGCTGTCATTCGTTGCAAAATGCCGTCTGCCTTTCGGATGAGCAAATTACCGTCGATATCCAATCCTTCGGCGATGCCGGAAAAAATTTCCGAGCCCGAATGCAACTCGATCCATTTCCCCAGGATCGCGCTTCTCATTTCCGCGTCGGTGAGAAGCGATTGGAAGTCGGTCACGAGATTGTTGAGGCGGGCGTTCAGTTCGGAGAGCAAAGCCGCGGCGAATTCTGCCCGGTCGATTTCACGCCCGAATGCGAGTCGCAATGAGGTCGCGAGGCCGCTGAGTTCCGGTGGGAATTCCGTCTGATTGAGATTCACGCCGATCCCCACGACTGCAAACGCGTTGCCGGCGGCGTCCGTCGCGCTTTCGATTAGGATGCCCGCTGTTTTTTTTCCGCCAATCAGCACGTCGTTCGGCCATTTGATCCGAGCTTTCGGGCCGCATGCCGCGGCGACTGATACACCGGCCCACGTCGTGAGCCGCGGCCAGTGCGACAGTGGAAGTTCTGGGCGCATCAGAAGGGAAAGCCAGAGCCCCTCGTGGCTGGCGGAAGACCATTTTCGTCCGAACCTTCCACGCCCGGCCGTCTGGCGTTCCGCGAAAATTGCTACGTCTCCGGGATGTCCCGCGCGTCCGAGGTTTGACGCGACGTCGTTTGTCGAGCTGGTCTCTTCGAAAACGACGATTTCTCGTGCGATTGCGCAGTCTTCGAGCCGCGCGTGCAGGTCATCGGCGATGAGTCGATTCGGCGCGGCGAGCAATTTGCAGCCGAAGCCCGGACGCGATTCGATTTGGAAACCTGCAGCGGTGAGTCGTGCGAGCGATGCGTGAACTTCGGAAAGCGGCAATCCGCATTGTGCAGCAAGATCGCCCGGCGGCAGATGGACTTCGGCGTTTCGAAGCGCGCGGATCAAGAGGGTATCGGGTGCGAGGCTGGCCACGCCGGAGCTTTTGGAGAATCGCAGGTCGCGATGCAACGCTCAATCGCACCACCACAAAATACAACCGCCACCGTGGGCTCAGAGGTGCCCTCGGTGGCGGTCGCTTCTCGTGGGAAGTGATGTGCAGCCCTTACAGGCCGCTACCTGGAGTCAATGTCTTACGCACTGACGTATCTTTGTAAATCAAATCTTTGTAAGTCGCGCCCGCCGGAATCATCGGCAGCACGTGCTCGGTGTAAGGAACCATGACCTCCAGCAAGCACGCAGTCTTCTGCGCGAGGACCCATTTCAGCCCCGCTTCGAGATCCTTTTTGTGCGAAACGCGGCGGCTCGGGATGTCAAAGCCTTCGCAGATCTTCTGGAAGTCCGGATAAATCTGCTGCGTGTTCGGCTTCGTCATCGCCTTGTCTTCAAACACGCCGAGGACCGTGTGTCCGCGGTTGCTCTTGAAGAAACGGTCCTCCCACTGCACCACCATGCCGAGGTGCAGATTGTTCAAAACGAGTGCCTTTGCTGCGATGCCTTCGACGCGCGCGCAGGCGAGCTCCTGGATGTTCATCACAAACGAACCGTCGCCATCGATGTCGATGACTTCCTTGTCCGGTGCGCCTGCTTTTGCGCCGATGGCACTCGGGTAGCCGTAGCCCATCGAGCCGAGACCGAGGCTGCTGATGAGGCGGCGCGGCTTGTCGAAGTGATAGAATTGAGCGGCCCACATTTGGTGCTGACCCACGCCTGTCGTGATAATCGCATCGCCCTTCGTGTGCTTGTAGAGCTGCTCGATGACATACTGCGGCTGAATCGCATCCGGCGTGTCCTCGTAGTAAAACGGGAAGTCCTTCTTCCAGCTCTCGATCAGTGTGCGCCACTCTGGGTAAAGGTCGTAGCCCTTCGACTTGCGCGCAAATCCCGCCTTCGCGAGCAAAGCATTGGCCCGCTTCAGCGCGTCCTTCACGTCGCCAAGCATTGGCAGTTTGACCACTTTGTTCTTGTTGATTTCCGAGCTGTCGATTTCCAGATGCACGATCGTCCCGTGCTTGCAGAATGCCTCGAGCTTGCCGGTAATGCGGTCGTCAAAGCGCACGCCAAACGCCAGCATGAGGTCCGCCTCGTTTGCCGCGTTGTTGCCCGCTACGGTGCCGTGCATGCCGAACCATTTCAGCGAAAGCGGGTGCGTCTCCGGGAAGCCGCCCACGCCCATCAATGTTGTCGCGACGGGAATCTGTGTGCGCTCAGCGAACTCCAGCAATTCCTCATGCGCCTCGCCGCTGATGATGCCGCCGCCGACATAAAGCACGGGCTTCTTCGACTGGCGGATGAGGCCGATCAATTCGTTCAACTCCGCGTCGCCCACGCGAACATCGGGATTGTAACCGCGCAGATTCACCGACGACGGCCATACCGGCTGGGTCGTTCCCATCTGCACGTCTTTCGGAATATCGATGAGCACCGGTCCCGGACGACCCGTCTGTGCGATGTGAAAAGCTTCCTTCACGATCCGCGGCAGATCGTTGATGTCCATGACGAGGTAGTTGTGTTTCACAATCGGCGCCGTCACACCGAACACATCCGTCTCCTGAAACGCACCCTTTCCGATCATGTGCCGCGGCACCTGGCCGGTGATTGCTACGAGCGGCGTTGAATCCAAAAACGCATCCGCAATTCCCGTCACGAGATTCATCGCGCCCGGTCCCGAAGTTGCCATCACCACGCCGGCCTTGCCCGTCACGCGTGCATAACCCTGCGCAGCAAACACGCCGCCCTGCTCGTGGCGTGGAAGAATGGTGCGGATTTTCTTCGAGCGCGTCAGCGCCTGATGCATCGCCATCGAAGCCCCGCCTGGATACGCGAAAATCGTGTCAACGCCTTCCCGTTCCAGCGCTGCGACAAGGATATCCGCGCCCGACATTACGGAGCCGAGTTCATTCTTCGCTTTTGAAGCAGGTGCCTTTTTCGCGGATTTTGGAGCAGTCTTTTTAGCCATGGTTTTAAGAAACGAGTCCGCGACCCTAGCCATTCAGGCAGCCTGCGGCAAGCCTCGCATTCAGGAAACTGCGGACGCGGATTTCCGAACGTTTTGCCCGGAGCGCCTTGGGCCTAGACCATCTACCGACGCCGCGAACGCCGAAGCCGTGCCGGAAATAAGCACAGCCGGAACCGTGGGCGGCATCTAAAGAACCTGGCGGCTCGCGACTATTTCCGGGTGTGGACGAAGACGCCCTTTTTGTTGCCCACGATGACGTCGGGCTTTTTGTCGCCGTTGATGTCGGCGGCCATGACTTGTGTGCCCACGCCGCTGTCTGCGTCAACTAGGTGAGGGATGTAGGTTGCTTTGCCGCCTTCGCGTTTGAGTTCGAACCAGTAAACCACGAACGGAGCATTCGGCTCGGGGTCGCCGCCCGGGCCGTGAGCCCAGCAGCGTTTGCCGGTGACGATGTCGAGGAGACCGTCGCCATTCATGTCTACGAGGTCGATGGCGTGCGGTTGCGAGAACGTGACGCCGGTGTCGCCGGGGCCTTTGTCGGTGCCGGTGATGAGGTGTTTTACCCAGCCCTGGACGCCGCCTTCGTTGGTCTGCTCGTACCATGCGACGCCCCAGCCGTGTGCGGCGAGTGCGCTGATGATGTCGGTCTTGCCGTCACCGTTGACGTCGTAGCCGTATTGCTGTGAGCCAAGGCCGAACATGAACTCGTGCTTGGTCCAAGGGGTTTTGCCATCCCAGTTTGCGGGCTGTTCCCACCAACCGGTGCCTTCGATGATATCTGTCCGGCCGTCGCTGTTGATGTCGCCGTAGCCGATGCCGTGGGTGAATTTCTGGTAGGCTTTCGGGTTGGGTTCGCCCGAGATGTTCATCCATTTCCACGCGCCGGTGGCGTCTTGTTTCGAGAAGCCGAGCGTGCCGTTGCTCATGGCGAGGAGGTCCGGCTTTTTGTCGCCGTCGATATCCACGAACATGGGCGATTCGTTGTCGGTGACGGCGAGGACTTCGTGGCGCTGCCACGGCTCGTCTTTGCCCTGCGGGTTTTCCCACCAGAACGTCTCCTTGCCGGGGAAGCCGATGACGAGATAGTCGCTCCAGCCGTCGCCGTTGAAGTCGTGGGCGTAGGAGATGAAGTTGTTGGAGTATTCGTTCTCGCCGCTGAGGTGGCCTTTCCAGCCGGGAATCTTGGTTCCGGTGGTGTCGCCCTTTTTTACGTAGGATTTATCGCCCATGTCGTAAATGGTGGAGCGCTTGGTGAAGTCAGGGCCGGCGTACCAGAACGGACCGCTGAGGACGTCCATTTTGCCGTCCTTGTTCACGTCGGCGACGCAGGCACCTTCAGCCCAGAAGTGAGGCGTGATTTGCTTGGTGGTCCACTCGCCGGATGCGGCGGGCGGGGTCGTCGATACTTGCTGGGCGAGCGCAGCGACGGTGGTGACGGTTGCGGAGAGGAAGAGTGCGATGTGTTTCATGGCGGGGTTAATCGTGTCGGGGCAATCCTCTTTGGGAGCAAGGCTGAATTGTGTGTCGGAGGTGCACTTTTGGAAAAGAATGTTCCAAAGAACGTGCGCTGCGGGGATTGGCAGGGGCGTGAATGTCCCGTCCTTTCTCGCTGTTTCCGCCCTTTCGATGATGCCCGTGTTCGCTGCTTCGCCGCTGCCGTCGGTGGAGGATTTCCGCTTCCGCGTGGAGAAGCTGGCGGAGGGGATGCCGCAGCCGATGGAACTGGAGATCGCGCCGGACGGACGGATATTTTTCAACGAATACACCGGCGCGTTGCGGCTGCTGGATCCAAAGACGAAGCAAATCGTGGAGGTGGGGAAACTGAAGGTGTTCACGGGGCAGGAGAACGGATTCCTCGGTTTCGCGCTGGATCCGAAGTTTTCCGAGAATGGGTGGATTTACTGTCTGTATTCGCCCGAGGGCTACGATGGGCAGCATCTGTCGCGGTTCACGATCAAGAACGATGTGCTGGACCTCGCGAGCGAGAAGCTCCTGCTGAAATACGAGGAGCAGCGAAAGGAGTGCTGCCACCACGCGGGTACCGTGGAGTTTGGTCCGGACGGGAACCTTTACTGGAGCGCGGGCGACAACACGCATCCGCACGGAGACAGCGAAGGCTACGCGCCAATCGACGAACGCGAAGGCAAGGCTCCGTGGGACGCGCAGAAGTCCGCGGCGAATACGATGAGCCTCGCGGGGAAGATCAATCGCATCCGCCCGAAGGCCGACGGGACTTATGAAATCCCGCCGGGGAATCTTTTCCCTCCCGGCACGGAGAAGACGCGGCCGGAGATTTACGCGATGGGCTGCCGGAATCCGTGGCGCATGTCCATCGACCAGAAAACCGGCTACGTGTATTGGGGCGAGGTTGGACCGGATGCCGGCGGAGATGGAAAGCGCGGACCGCGCGGATACGACGAGATCAATCAGGCGAAAAAAGCGGGCAACTTCGGCTGGCCGTATTTCATCGCGAACAACCGCGCTTATTTTGACTACGACTACACGACAAAAAAGGTGGGCGCGCAGTTCGACCCCGCAAAGCCGATCAATGAGGGACCGAACAACAGCGGCTTGCGCGAACTTCCGCCCGCGGTGCCTGCGTTTATCTACTGGCCATACGGAGCGTCGCCGGAGTTTCCGCAGCTCCCAAATGCCGGCGGGCGCACGGCGTGCGCGGGGCCGGTGTACTACTGCAACGTGAATGTCGCGAAGACGAACGGCTTTCCGCAGAACTTCTCGCGGTGCCTTCTGTTTTGGGATTGGGAGCGTCCGTTTATCAAATGGGCGCGACTCGATGCGGACTCGAATCTCGCGGGAATTGAGGACTTCACCGGGGCAATCGTCGTTGCGAATAAGGGCGACCAAATCGAGCGCGCAAAGCCACAGGTGGCGAAGGGAGCGACGCTGGTGAAACGGCCGGTGGATGCGACGTTTGATGCCGACGGTGTGCTTTACATCCTCGATTACGGCGAGACGTGGGGCGCGAACAAGGATTCGCAGATTCTCAAGTTGAGCTACATCCGCGGGAATCTTCCGCCGGTCGCAAAGGCATCCGTGAACGTCGCAGCGGGCCGCGAACCGCTGACCGTGGAATTGAGCGCGGAAGGATCGAGCGATCCGGAAGGTGCCGAACTGAAGTATGCGTGGACGATCGGTGGTAAGACGCACTATTCCGGTTTGAAGCCCAGCGTCACGCTGACGGAGCCCGGCAACTACGTCGCGAAAGTTTTCGTCACCGACTCCGGCGGCGCGACATCGACGGCGAGCGTGCCGATTCTCGTGGGAAACACGGCACCGGTGGTGAAGTTCGATGAGCCGAAGGACGGTGATTTTTTCACGCCTGGAAAACCACTGGCATACCACATCTCGGTGGAGGATGCGGAGGACGGGCCGTCGAAGGCCAAGGCCGATGAATTCGGCACGCGCACGCTGGTGAGCACGGCTTTCCGACGCGCGGACGGGAAGGAAACGGTGACGGATTCGGGTCTTTCACTGATGAAGCAGAGCGATTGCTTCAACTGTCACACAATGGAGGCGCAAATGATCGGGCCGGCGCTGATAGCGATCGCGGACAAGTATCGCGGACAGGCCGGTGCTGCGGAGCTTTTGAATAAGAAAGTCCGTGAAGGCGGCAACGGCGTGTGGGGGCAGGTTCCCATGCTTCCGCATCCGCAGCACACGACGGACGAAGTCGCGATCATGCTTCGATGGGTGCTCGGTTTGGAAAAGGGGAAGGGCGGGCCGGTGCTCGTGCGCGGGCTCTCCGGTGAAGTGCCGGTGGCAGGCGCGGAGAAGCCCGGCATGTTTGTGCTGGAGGCGGTTTACACGGATGCCGGGCGCGCGCCTGCGGGCTCGCTGAGCGGAAAGGCGAGCGTATCGCTCCGCAGTCGGCGCATTGAAGCGGAATCGGGCGAACTCGCGGGCAAAGCGCCGCAGGTTCTCGGACTTGGCGGCGCGAGCGGCGGGAAGGGGATTGGTGCAACAGACCACGGTCACACCATCCGCTACGCGAACTTGAACCTCGCCGACAGCTCAAGCGTCACCCTCCGCTTCGCCAGCGCGGGAGCGGGCGGAAAAGTCGAGTTGCGCAGCGGTTCTCCGACGGGCGAATTGCTAGCAACCGTGGATGTGCCTGTGACTGGAAAGTGGGACGCATGGAAGGAGTCCACCGTTCCGCTCGCGTCAAAACCCGCGCGTGGCGACGTTCACATCGTTTTCGTGAATCCAGGGAAGAGCGGTCTGATGAACATCGACTGGATTCAGTTCAATCCCTGACCGTCCGCCCAGCGCAGGTCGGCGAAGACGGCGCGATGATCCGAAAGGAATGTCGTCCGATGCGTGCAGGCTGCGATTTCAAAATGGCGGCTCACCCAGATGTGATCGATGTCGAGAACCGGTAGCGGCATCGGCCATGTCTTCGCGTAGCCCGAACCTGCGGATTCAAAGGCGCTCTTCATCCGTTTGCGGAGTTCGGTGAAGTGGACGGAATCCGAAGGTGTGTTGAAGTCGCCCATGACGATGAGCGGAGCGTCGCCGATGGCGTCGATGAGTTGAAAGAGCCGATCAAACGCCGGCTTGCGCGAGTAGGCGATGATTGCGTCGAAATCGACAAGCAGAACGAAGACCTGCCGGCCGCGGATTTGTGTCTCGGTAAGCGCATACTGGCCGCGGTCGTTGAGAAATCCATCGTGCACCTGCGATGCGGCTTCGCGGGAAACGAGCAGCATGTTTCTTCGCAGAGTGAGTACGTTTTTCCCGCGCAAGCCGTCCGCCCATTCGGAGGTCGCCGGGTTGCGCGAGCGTTTGGTTTCGCCGAGGCCGAAAATGTCGGCATCGATCGCATGAATGTGCGCGAGCGAGCGGGCGACGCGGCCTCCCGGCCGACCGGTATTCCAATACGCGACACGGAAATCTTTCGCGCGGGAATCCGGAGCGGATCGAAACGCGGTCTTTACCCACGCTGCCGTACACAAGGCGAAGACCAGCGCGAATCCGCCCGCCGTAAAGAACCTGCGCCGTCGAACCCACAACAGCGCGGGAAGCAGCGCGCACGTAGAAAGCACCGCCCACGGCGTCGCGTAGTAAATCGCCGAAAGCCCCGCGACGCTGTCGCGAGTTGTGAAGCGGACTGCGAGCCCGCCTGCAAGGAGCGCCGTGGCGGCATATGCAGCGACCCGACCTGCGGCTCGTAGCGCTCTCATTCCGCGAGTCTGCAGAAGAAGCGGTAGAGACGTTCCGTGATCACGGAGAACGAGATTTTGTGCCGCGCCAGCGATGCCGCCACTTTCACCTCGGATGTGTAGATCCGCGTGTCGTTCAGCAGACGGCTCGCGATTTCCAACAGCATGTCGGTGCTGCGTCCGCCGCCGGTCATGATTGGGAAAAGTTCGCGATCCACAGCGCCGTGGCCGCCCACGCTTGGGATTCGGCACAATGCGGCGTCTCCCGCGACCTGGCCGGGAACGCAGCTTGAATCTAGCTGCCAGACGATGCGGTGCCTCGCCATCACGCTGAGATACTCGGCGTACGGAAGGCGATCCTCGATGACCTCGAGGCGATCAATGCCCAGTGCCGCGATTTTGCTGCGACCGGAGCGGCCGTCCACATTGAAGACCGTCATGGGCTGCTTGAGCGTCGCGGCGGTCGCGATGGCCGCGAGATGGTTTCTCGACGGAACGTCCCATTCGCGCGTGCCTATGAAAATGCCGCGGCGGTTTGGAATCGGCACCGAAAAATCCCAGTCGGGCGATTCGACCGGGTAAGGCGTGGGGATGTATTCCGCGATCTTTGCCCCGCATGCTTGATAAAGCGAAAGGCTTTCCGGCGTGGTGGCGATTGCGCCGTGGGCATCGGTGCAGAGTTTTTTGAACCACTCGATTGAGCCGGGATCGTTGAGTTGCTTTGCGAGCTGATGGCTGCCGGTTTCCTTCCACGAAATCGCGACTTTTTTCCCTGCGGTCTTCAGCTCCGTCAGTGTTTTCCATGCGCCTTTGACGTCGGCGCGAATGAGCAGGATGACTTCGCCAATCTCTTCGGGGATCGAGCTGGTCTTTCGGTAAAATCCTCCGCCGGTGCATGCTGCGAACGCGTGAAAATTCACGGGCGCGTGCCCGGGGTCTCCCGGCAATCCCGCAAACGACGTGAATTCCTGGTCGGGATCACTCCCGCCTGCGTTCAAAACTGCGACTCTCATTGAGAAGTAACCAAACTGTAAGCACGGCGCGGGCCGGGAAGTCGATGACCGAAATCCGCCGTCCCGCGAATACTACAAGTAGCCCGCGGCGTGGAGGCGCTTGGTGAGGTCGCTCTGGCGACCCAGCAGCCGGCTGTAAACTTCCACGGCGTCACCGTCCGGCTTGCAGCGTGTTGACTCGTCGAGAGTGACATATTTTTCCGCGAGGTCGCGGAAGCGTGTGGGCTGGCCGTCCACGGCGGCGCTCGCGTAGGCGGCCTGCAACGCGGCTCCGAGCGCGGCACCTTCCGCGCTTTCGAGACAGACTGTCGGCACCCCGAAAACATCCGCGCAGACCTGCCGCCACACGGCGCTCTTGCTGCCGCCGCCGGTGAGGCGGATTTCGGTCGGCTCGATACCGAGCTGGCGGAAGCGGTTCAGGCCGTATGCGAGGCCGAGTGTCGCGCCTTCCATCGTCGCCCGTGCCAGGTGTGAAGGCGACATCGTTTCCGTGGTGAGTCCGTGGAAAACGCCTGTGCCGGCGGGTAGGTTCGGTGTGCGCTCGCCGTTAAGATACGGCAGAAAGAGCAGGCCGTCCGCGCCAGGTTGGGTTTCGAGAATGTGCTTCTCCAGCTCCGCGTGCGACCAGTTGAACATCTTGCGCACCTGTTCGGTGGCGACCGTGACGTTCATCGTGCAGACGAGCGGCATCCAGCGGTCCGTGCTGTCGCAAAACGCCGCGACTTCGCCCTCGGGGTCCACCACCGGTTCCGCGCTGAATGCGTAGAGTGTGCCACTCGTGCCGAGGCTCGCCGTCACGACGCCGGCCTGCACGTTTCCGGTGCCGATTGCGCCCATCATGTTGTCGCCGCCGCCCGCGGAGACGACCGGGCTTTTCAAAAGTCCCCATTCCTCCCGCAGCGCGTCTGTCAGCAGTCCGACTGCACGACGGCTGCTGCCGAGCGGTGGAAGGCATTCTTCAAGACCTTCGTCGATGAACTCGACCAGCGGCTTGCACCACTGCTTCGTGCGGACGTCGAGAAGGCCGGTTCCGCTCGCGTCGCCAAACTCCATGGCCTTCTCGCCGGTGAGGAAAAAGTTGATGTAGTCGTGCGGCAGCAGCACCGAGCGGAGGGCTTTGAAATTTTTCGGTTCATTCTGCTTGAGCCACAGAATCTTCGACGCGGTGAATCCGGGTGGCAGCGAATTGCCGGTGAGATTGATGAGCCCGTCCACTCCGCCGAACTCCGCCTCGAACTGCTTGCATTGGTCCGTCGTTGACGTGTCGCACCACAGCTTTGCGGGGCGGATAACCTTGTTCTTTTTATCGAGCGGAACAAAGCCGTGCTGCTGGCCTGAGACACCGATTGCGGAAATCAGCTCCTTCTTTTTCCCGAGCTGTTGAATGCACGAGCGCACCGTCTTGTCCACCGCATCGAGCCATTTCTGCGGCTCCTGCTCCATGTGTCCGGGCGGAAGTCCTGCGATGAGGTCGTAGGGCTCCGAGGCCGAGGCGAGGATTTTTCCGGAAGCCAGATCGAGGGCAATGCATTTCGTGCTCTGAGTTCCGCTGTCGATGCCGAGAGTGATCATAAAGTGGACGGCGATGCTGCGCGGGGATGCCGGTGTGATTCAATAACGATTTTCTCCCGCAGTCCCGCGGTTACTCGTCGTCGAGAAAGCTCTGGCGCGGGTTTTCGCGGAGGTATTTCACAATTGCGTCGGTGAATTGCGCGCCGAATTGCTCCAGCTTTCGCTCGCCGACGCCGCTGATGTTCCGCAGTTCGATTTCGTTCTGCGGATAATCGCGGGCCATCTCCCGGAGCGTGCCGTCGCCGAAGACGATGTACGCCGGAACGCCGAGGGAATCCGCCAGTTCGCGGCGGAGCTGGCGGAGCTTTTCGTAAAGGATTTCGTCGCACGAGATGTCGCCGGCGCGTTTCGGTTTCGCCCGCTGCACTTCGTCGCGTTTCGAGCGTGCGGGGAGTTTTGTCAGCTCGATGCGCGAGCGGCTTTTCAGCACGTCCACGCCCTCTTGTGTGAGTTCCACGGCGGGGAACTCGCCTTGCGCGAGCCGCAGGAATCCGAGCCTCACAAGCTCGCGGCCGATAAACATCCAATCGGGTCGCTGGAGGTCCCTGCCGATGCCATAGGTCGTGAGTTCGTTGTGCTTCCATTTCCGGATGCGCTCGGTGTCCGCGCCGGTGAGAATCTCCGCGTGGTGCGCCATGCCGAAGGTCGCGTCCTTGCGGTAGCTGGCTTCCCGCGCGCGCCATACGCAGCTCAGGAATTTCTGCGCGGCCAGCGTGCCGTCCCACGTCTCGCGCGGTTCGAGGCAGTTGTCGCATCCGCCGCAATTCGGTGCGGGAAAACGCTCGCCGAAATAGTTCAGCAACTCGCGCCGCCGGCATCCGCCGCTTTCCGCGTAGCTGACCATTGTCTGGAGTTGCGCGCGGGCAATCTTCCGCTGCTCGGGATCGCTGAGTTCATTGATGAAGCCGGTCTGTTTCGCAACGTCGCCCGCGGAGAAAAGAAGGATGCACTCTCCCGGCAGTCCGTCGCGACCGGCGCGCCCGGTTTCCTGATAGTAGCCCTCGATGTTTTTCGGCAGATAGTAGTGAATGACGTAGCGCACGTTCGGTTTGTTGATGCC
>SXGQ01201736.1_pt1 | contig 19439 bp, 22 predicted proteins | sample 3178371 | NCBI WGS metagenome assembly SXGQ01 (sample SAMN11356859, study PRJNA531348) | freshwater metagenome | isolation source: freshwater sample F1-20 | place: China: Fuxian Lake, Yuxi | collected 2017-12-25 | reverse complement strand
GTTGTTTTTGTCCAGGAGAGCGAAAGTAAGCGAGTGCTTGCGGTCGGCCGGGCTCGGGCTCGCAATTAGCTATCACCAGCGACGCTCGATGCGGGAAAGATTTTCCCGCCAGGGCTCGGCAAAGTCGCTGACGAGGAACTGAATGCCTCGTTCACCCGCTAGCGGGCTTTCGGGCGGCCGTGCAATGCGGTAATTGCGGCCCTTTGGCGAGGCGACGGAAAGCGTTATTCGTTCCTCGGTCTTTCGCGAAACGGCCGCGAAGCGCCACTCCGTCCGGGCGCGGATCAGGAGCCGTGCCCCGAGCGGCAGATCGGCGAGCGTCATTTCAGCTTCGGGAGGTTCCATTTCTTTCTGAGCTTTTTGTACTCTGCCGCCGGAAGTTGGACAAGGTACGGGTTCCGGGCCGGTTCGAGCCACGAAACGATGCGCTCGACATTGCGGCGTTCCATCGCCGTGCAGCCGCTGGTCGCCGTTTCGGCATCCTTCCAAACGTGGAGAAAAATGCACGAGCCATCGCCGCGGCGGACCGGATAAGAATTATATGCGACGAAAACCCCAAGGGCGTATTCTTCGCCGACGGCAAGCATCTTCTCCGAGCTTTTCCAATCGAAGATGCCGACCTTAAAGCGGTCCACTATTTTGTTGTAATGGGTCGAGGCGGCGTCATCGACACACTCGGTCGAGCTTTCCAGTTTCGTGTACGGGTAGCCAAGCTGTTCGGGCTTTGGCGCGGAGCCGAAGGCAAACGTCAATGGGAACAATCCGGCCGGAGATTTGCCGTCGCCTTCTTTCTTGAAGTCCTTCGCAGATTCGGGAGCAGATTCAACCGCCCAGCCGAGGCCGCTGCGCCCGACCACGATCGGAAACTCATCGCCGACGGCGGTCCATTTTGACCTGAGGCCTTTGCGTTCAAAAAGCCGAGCCGTGCCCTTGACCGTCGGCCAATCAGGCGTGGTCACGACGACCGCCTGAAGCGACTCGGCAAACGGCCGCTTAACTGCAGGCGGCCCAGGTGTTTTTACCTGAGCCGCGATGCCAATGCCCAAAGCGAGGAGAGAGCCGAAGGCTGCAAGAATCCGCATAGTTTACTGATCTTCGAACAAAGTGTCGGCGGAGCCCGAACGCTTGCTTACCGCATAAACGCGAAGGCCGATGGAGATCATCAAGATCGAGACCGCCATCCAGATAAAGACCCAAACGAAGGCAGGAAGCCCGGTAGCCGCGGCCATATTTGCTGCGTCCGAGTGGGCGTTCGTGAACGTCGAGATGAAGAAAAGATTCACGAGGTCAAAGAACGCATTGAGAAGCGTTTGCACCGCAAGGAACGCCAGGGCGAAATTTACCCACTTAAGCTCGGCGTATTTTGCAACGGCAAAGAGCCCGGCCGCGATCACGCTGCCCGAGAGAACCGTGAATACAAGCCCGCCGAAAGTTGCGGTCGAGAAAAGATTCCAGATAGGTGCGAGCACGCCGAAGACGACCGTCAGCACAGCGACCGTTCCGGCCGAGATGAAAAGCGCCAGACGCGAATTGAATCCGTATCGCATCCAGGCGAGCAGAGCGGCACCGAAGGCGGTCGTGCCGAGATATCCGGCACTTGAGATAAAGAGCTGAGAGAACCAGCCCGATGACTGCGACCAAACAACGCCGCTCGTATCCGGCGAGACCGCCAGGCTCTGCACCGAGTTGCCGGTCAGCACCGTTGCCAAGGCATGGCCGCCCTCATGGATGAACGTCGCAAAAAGCTGAAGCGGGTAGAAGATATACCCGACGAACGGGATGAACCACGAGGCGATCCATATCCCGATGGTGACCAGAGTTGCGATCAGGAGCAGAGTGAACTGCGGTTCGGCTTCTTTTGCGACTTTATATGGCATAGTTTTCTCCCCTTGAAGATCTGAAACAGATTACGAAACAGTTTACCGCAAAGTTCGCCCGGAGCGAAGAAAAATCGGCGGCTAGCTGCGGCTGTAGTCCTCTTTGCCGCCGGTCTTGGATTCGAGCCGGATGTCCGTGATCTCGATATCACGCTGGACGGCCTTGCACATATCGTAGATGGTCAAGGCTGCGACGGAAACGGCAGTCAACGCCTCCATCTCGACGCCCGTCTGTGAGGTTGTGATGGCCTCGGCACGAAGTTCGATGCCCGAATCCGTAAGGCGGGCCTCGATATTCACCTTAGAAAGCGGTACCTGATGGCAAAGCGGAATAAGCTCCGAAGTGCGTTTTGCGGCCATTATTCCGGCGATTCGGGCTATCTCAAGCGGGTTGCCCTTTGGCGTTTCATTGGCGCGGAGTTTTGCGATGGTCTCCGGCGAAAGAAGCACCCGGCCCGAGGCTACAGCGACGCGCTTCGTGGGCTCCTTGCCCGAAACATCGACCATCCGGATGCGTCCGCTTTCATCAAAATGCGAGAGTTCGCTCATAATTTCGCCTCCGCAGGGGCACCGTTAATGTATCAGAGGAAGAGCACTTCGCACACCTCGCCGGAGGTGAGGGAAGTGCCGGCGGGAATGCGGACAAGTGCTTCAGCACTCGCAAATCCGATAAAATCCGATGAACCATGCCAGCGGAGCGGGACGGCGAGCAGGCGGCCATTTGCGTCGGTCGCGAGGCTTGCCGGCAGATAAGAATCGCGTTCGCGGGTGCCCTTTGCCACGCCTTCCATTATCGCAAAGCCAGTCGGAAGCTCGACCGCGGACGCGGACTGCATAAGCATCAATGCCCGGCGGACGAAGAGATGAAACGTCATAGCGGCAGAGACCGGATTGCCCGGAAGGCCAAAGAAAAACGACCTCTTCAGCCGTGCGAAAACGGTCGGTTTGCCTGGCTTTAGCTTCACCTTCTCGAAGAACAATTCCGCCCCGAGTCCGCCGATCGCTTCTTTCGTAAGGTCATACTTGCCGACCGAAACGCCGCCGGTGGTGATGACAAGATCGGCGGTTTTCGCTGCCGCTGAGATGGTTGCGGTCAGTTCGGAAAGCTCGTCGCCGACAGTCGGAAGAATGACCGTCTCGGCACCTGCCGCCTGGCAAAGCGAGTCAAGCATAAGCGAGTTAGAATTGCGTATCTGGTCAGGCTTCGGGCGTTTTCCAATAGGCACGATCTCAGTTCCGGTGGCGAGAATGGCGACACGCGGCCGCTTCGATACCTTCACCTTTGCGTAACCGAACGCGGCCGGAACGGCAATATTCGAGGCAGTCAGCCGCTCGCCGCGACGGAGCACGACCTTGCCTTTTTTCACCTCTTTGCCTTTCGGGACGATAAAGCGGCCCTTTGCGGTCGGCTCAGTAATGTTGACGTTGCCGTCGGCTTCTTGGGTCAGCTCGATCTTTTGTACGGAGTCGGCACCCGCGGGCAGCGGTGCTCCGGTCATGATGCGGACGGCCTCGCCCGCTTTCAACCTGCCCTTCCAGCCGCGGCCGGCGGCGGATTCGCCAATCAGCTTCAGCACCGACGGAGCATCTTTCGTATCAGCCGCACGCACCGCATAGCCATCCATCTGCGACCGATCAAACGGCGGCATGTCCGTATCCGCAGCAATATCCTCCGCAAGCACACGCCCGACCGCATCTTCGATCGCAACCCGCTCGGCCGGCAAAGCCCGCACCTCGCGGGTAATCATTTTGAGTGCTCTAGCGACAGCGATCATATTGTATTGTGTCAGAGGCCCGACCATAATCACGGCATCAGGCAATGTGTCAGAGGCCCGACCGTAAGGGAGGGCTAAAGTAAAACTCAATTGGTTTCCTAATTGAGATGGAACTATTTGAATACTTTCCTGCACATGGCAAACGTAGGCAAAAAGCACCCTTAACTGACCATTCAAACTAAAACTCAGGAATCCCAAAATCCTGAGAATACAGAACATAATCGACCGCCGCTTCTACATGGTTATCGGTCCACAGATAACGTGTACTGCCATGGCGCGACCAAATTCGTTCGTCCTTCCTTGCGAGGTGATTTTCCCTTAGAGCCCGAGTCGCGTAAGCCTTGAACGTGGTCATTGATCGTTCCGGCGGCAACACCGCCGCGTGAACGATGTGTGCGTGGTTCGATCGAATGTTCAGGGCATGGAGTGGAATTTCTCGAACGCGACACACTTCTTTGATCGCCTCTGCGACGATATGCCGGCGCTGTTTATTCAGAACCGTCGGAGGATGCTTTAACAAAGAGAGGTCTTTTTCCCGAAGTCCGTCATTTGGAGGAAGTCGAGGCGAGCCGAACGCGTTCTTTGTGCGACTTACTGAGTACCGCGAATCGCCGTGTAGCCATGTTCCATAGCAAGTGAAGGTAATAAGATAAGCAAGCGGCGTATCGCGTTCCTGAAAGTCAATATAGTCCATTTTTTATCTCGTTTGCCGGGCTGATCTGAGTTACAAATGTCCTTCAAACATTTTAGTTGAAGCGGTTTTGAACGGGCCTTCTTGAGATTCAACATTCGTGCGGCTCACCTCAGCCCTCACTTACGTTCGGGCCTCCGACACGACGAACACTTAGCACTCACTCACGTTCGGGCCTCCGACACGTAGGCCCGCGGATTTATCGGACGATATATATTTCCGTCTGCCGCGGGCGGATGAATTCGTAGCCTTTTTCGGTCATTACGGCGTCGTCTTCGGCCATCATTGTGACCTTTTGCTCGCCCCATTCGGCGACCGGCGTTGAGGTATTGAGTTCGATGGACATATACGAGCCGAGGATGATCTTATTCCCGCCGCCGCCGATGTTGCCGCGAAAATCGATCGAGGGCCCGAGGCCATGGCCGTGCGTGCCGATCGGGTGCGAATAGATCATGCATTCGATCGACTGCCGCTTGCACTCGGCCATCGAACGCTCATAGACCTCCGTGCCGGTCATGCCCGTCCGGGCGATCGAGAAGATGATGTCCTGGAGCTTGTTCGTATTGCGGAGAGCGGCCTTGAGTCCGGCCGGGGCATCGCGTTCGCCTTCGTTGAGGACATACGCGTGCTTTTGCCAGTCGGTCGAGAGGCCCATGTAATCGAGCCCGAAATCGAGGTGGAGCAGGTCGCCGCGGCGGATGACCTCGGCCTCGGCGGCGGTGCTTAAGAATGGCCCGGTCGTTTCGGTCGCGGTACGCCGACGCTGGATGCGGAGATCCGGCTGGAACCAGATCGTCAGGCCGAGCTTGTTGACCTCTTCCATCATCCACCAACGGACATCGCCGACTGTCGTCTTGCCCGGCGTTATCACCTCATTTGAAAATGCACGGCGGGCGATTATCTCGGTCGCGGCAACTGCGCGGCGGTAGTGCTCAAGCTCCTCGGGCAGCCGCGTGTCAAAAAACTCAACGAGCAGATCGGCCGCCGAAATGAACTTCTTTTCGTTCTCCGTACCGAGCGACTCTGCCAGAAAGCGGTAGGAGTCGTAAGAAAGCCCGCTCTGCTGCCCGCGGCTGCCGCCGATGTTTAGCGCGATGGTCTTCGGCTTTCGCTCATCGACGATCTTTTTCAGCTCCTCGCCAAATTTATCGCGGGCCGGCATCACCATCCGGTAATGGTTCTTGAGCCGCTCCTCGTCGTAGCGGACCATCGCGATCCGCTCGAGCGTCTCACCGCGATCGATGAAGATGAAAACGTCCCGCCGGCCGACGATCGGGATCGGCGGCGTTATGTGCGGCGTCACGGGGTCGTTGTTGAATTCCTCATTCACAACGATCCACATATCAATGCCATGCCGCTTCATCATCCCCGGCAAAAGCTTCCCCAACCGCTTCCGCAGCCAACCCTCCCGAACTTCCATCTGTTCCCGCTGAGAAAGCAACCTGGGCATTTGATTTTCGGTGAATTTCTGGCCGTAAAGGATGCACTGCGATGAAGATACCAACAGTATCGAGGCCAACAAGAGATTTTTAGACATATGGATATTAATCGTGAACTTAGAAAAAGAGAAAATTATTACGATTTCATGGAACCGGTCAGTAACCAGAGGTATATTCTCGGCGACAAGGCAAAACTGAGCAAACTAGCGATCCGTATATTGAAGTTGGATCTTAAGAACATTACCCACAATGGAGCCTCTTGATACCGCAAAGGTTTTGCCATCAGTTGAAAGACTAAAATTTGATATTACCTGATCTGTAAACTTAGTAATTTGGATCGGATTCTGTCCGTGAATCGGGATGAACCATATGTTGCCGAAGCTCTCGCCATTATGTCCAAAATAGATTCCGCTGCCGTCGCGTTTCCAGTCTAGAGGGCTCTTTGGTATCGGCAGGATCTGCGGCTGCGTCGGGTCGGTTTCTGAGTATAGACCGATCTTGTAGGGCTGACCCTCCCTTTCCTTGTGATCGTAGAAGTGGACTACAAATCTCGCTGGGTCGGTTGGGGAGAAGTTGGGAAATCTGGGCGTATGATCAAGAACGCGAACCGGATCGCCGCCCTCGATCGGGATCTTCCACAAACCGTTGCCGCCGTAGTAGAGCCATTTACCATCAGGTGAAAATGCGGGATCGCCTTCTCCGCCGCCATTAGTTATCTGTCGCAAATTCTTTCCATCCAGATCTATTTGCCAAATGTGCGACCTTCCGGCGCGGTTTGACCCGAAGACAACGGATCTTCCGTCTGGCGACACATCGATCGAGACCTGAGCCGCAGATTTATCGAACGTTATCTGAACATCTTCCATCGTTTGGGGATCAAGCCGCCAAAGATTTCCGATTCCGTGCCTGTTGGCTTTTGTGTAGATAATCTCGCGACCGTCCGGCGTCCATTTTATTCCCGAAGCTCCATTCGAGGCACCGACATCAAACGTTAATTGGTTTGCATTTTGAGGGTCATCCACGGGGATGAGAAAGAGATTGTCTGATCGTGTCCAGGTTGCTGTAAGTATGAAGCTAAGATCCGAGGCAGGGCGAAATTCCCTATAATCATTGGCGTCGTTAGTAATTCGCTGCGCTTTACCGGAGGGATAGTCAAGAGTCCATATTTGAACAGGGTCTCCGGCATTTTCCCGAGCCAAAAGAACAATCTCTTTTCCGCCTTTTGTCCAATACGCCTGATGCACGCCGAACCAATCAGGGGATGGAACATCGTCTTGCTGACCGGTGTTGAGGTCTATCTCGACCAAATGGCGTTTTGCCCGACCATCATTCGGGTCTTTTGTAGAAGCTGCAGCGAGAAGTTTGGAACCATCGGGAAACCAGGACGGCGAGGCTCCCCAGATAATAAAACCCGATCCGTTGCCGCGTGTAGCTAAAGTTCTGCGCTCACTGCAATCGTCCGACCGGCATATATCCAAATGATGCGTTTCGCTATCGGGAATTCGTCTATATAATGCCAGCCATTCGCCATCGGGCGATAGCGAAAAGCAATGAGCCAGTTGGTCCGTCACCATCTGCGGCGAACCGCCGTAAATGGGGATTCGGTAAACCGAATTCCGTTTTGTTCCGCTCTGTCCACTGTAATAGATGTAGTTGCCATCCGGTGAAAACTGGATACTAAAAAGATGCAGTTCCTGAGGTGCCAGGATAACGGTTTCGCTTCCCGTCTGAAGATGATGTAGAAAAAGACCGTATTTGTTATCTGGCGTGTGGACCACATAAGCAACGTTTTGGTCGTCCGGTGACAGCCCGGCCATGTAAGCCCGCCCGGAAGCAGTGATCCGATCATATCTAAGGTCGCCGAAACCCTGCGACTGAACCGATACCGCGTCGGGAGTCTGAAAACCCATATAAAGTGCAGCCAAAGCAGCCAGCAGAACAATGGAAAAAGAGAGCAGGGCAAAATATAAAAGGCGTGGTCTGCTTCTAATCAAGCTAATTGGTGCATCCGGTCTCCGTGATACGACCGACACATGATCGGACACATCTAAATCACTTGCAACTAACTCAAACTCCGATTCCGATAGTTCCGTTTCCCTCGCAAAACTCTGCTCGATCACTTCCCGCTCGATTGTTAGGGTTCCTCTGTGGTTCAGTTTCAGCCATTCGCCTGTAAAACGATATCCGCGTCTAGGAATAGTTTGTATAAGGTTCTCCTCAGAACCGTATTGCTTGAAGGTTTTCCTCAGAAGATAGACATTCTGCGGCAGCACCCCTTCTTCTACGAAAGCATCCCGCCACACCTGATCGAGTAATTCGCTTTTAGAAACCACATCGCCCGCTCTGTCGATAAGTACACAAAGTAATTCAACCGCCTTTACTGGCAGGTCTACGATGGCACCATCGGCCCAGAGGATCTTCCTTTCCAGGTCAATTACATAACGGTCGAATCGTCGTAAATTGTTGTCTTTATTGCTCATTACTGCGGATGAAAAATCTTTGAGAAATCTTTGAAAAAAGAAAAAGACTTCACCTTCCTTTAAGACAGATTATCCAGTTTCGAAGTATCGAAAATATTATTCCCGTGGAATTTTAACGCAAATGGCATGAAACTAAAAGAAACTTTCAATCAGAAAAGACGGCGCGAGCGCATCATCGTCGAATGGAGCTCCCGGCAAAACACGCCTGATTCTTTCTGCAAGGTTTGCCTGAAACCGGTTGAATGGCTTTCCTTCGAAGAGCTATCTGCGATAAGCGGAACGGATCCGACGCAATTATGCAAAAGAGTTTCCACCGGAGAATTTCATGTACGAATAACGGAAGATCAACACCTTTATTTTTGTCTGGAGTCGATTCTGGAGTCCATGGCTGCCGTCTAGTTCCTGAATGCAGCTTGTTACTCACGATGAATGGTTCAATATCCGGGATCAAAGTCGGGATTCATAGATGTATCAACGGAGATAAGAAAGTTATGAAGAAGAACAGATTTATGTTCATCAGCGGCCTTTTACTGATCCTGGGCACGGTGTTTGTAATTTCGTTTGGCGGCCTAATATCGTCGTTATTATTTAGAGAAAAAATCGACGAAATACTCGCTGCGAATCAAGAGTATCAGCCGATAGTTTTGATTGTGGGGATCGGCACCGCTGTGCTGATACCGATAATCGGCACTCTTCTGATAATCGGTTCTATCCTGATCCCGCTGTTTTCCGGCATGCGCGAGCAATCCCGGATACTTGAGCATGGACAGTCCGCCGAGGCCCGAATTCTTGCACTTAAAGATACGGGAACGCGGATTAATGAAAATCCTTTGGTAGATATTTCAGTGGAAGTTCGCCCTTCTAATTCTCCGGCGTTCACGGCACAAATAAGGCAAACGATTTCGATCGTGAATCTTCCGTCTTATCAGCCGGGCAGTATTGTGAACGTTAAATTCGTACCCGGCACCGACCAGGTGGCGATTGCGGGTCTGAAGACCGGACAAGCTCGTTTTATATCGGATGCAGAACTTTGAAGATAATGATCGAACAACCTTTGACAGGTCAAGAGTTAAACGGATACGGTAAGCGGCCTTTTATCATCGCGGCCGTTGTTATCGGTTTCATTGCCGTGATAACAGCAGCATTAGTTGCAATTATTGCCGGTGTCTTTCTTTATTCGGTGAAGTACACAGATGAATACAAATGTGCTATCTCGCAACTAAAAAATGACGGGCAGGTAAAGAATATTCTGGGAGAACCGATAGAGCCGGGCTTTTTCGCATTCCTCAGTTCGAGCAGAACAAATAACAGCGAAAGGTCGGCGTATTTTCAAACGAGTGTTTCCGGGCCAAAGGACTCGGGCACTTTATATGTCAGTTCGTTCCGCGGCCGTCTCGGCTCAAATTTTCAGATGAGCTTGAATACAAAGTCCGAAAGCCGGGAGATCTATAACGGGCTTTACCCGTGTAAGTAATTTCATTATTCAAGATGATCAAACGATAGAAATGATGTTCGTATCAACACTTATTGACGAAGGCGAATGCCGGATAAAGAAATTTATGAAACGCATTTTAATGGCGGCGGTCATGTCCGCGTTATTATCGGCCGCGGGTGTGGCGCAAACGGCGAAGATAAAAAGCGTCTATACCGATCTGTCCGGGAAGACCTGTAAAAAACTCAAGCCCGATCCGGAACACGGCATTCTTTACCGTGCCGAGTGTCCGGGAACAGGCGGTTATAAACTAATCTTTCTCGAAGGCGATCTGCGGCAATCATTAAATTTGATCGCACCAAACGGAAAAGAATCCACGCTTGATCTGTGGTCGAAAATTACCGCCCCGAAATACTCTTTTCTCGGAAAGACGGCTGAATGGCGTGTGGTAATGAACGGCAAAAACCAAAGCGTAGGAGCCTTGATCGTGCGTTTCAATGCTTATGAGGATCCGGCCCGCTCTGATAAAGCGGAATCGTTTCTGGTCGTTATCAAGGTTGCGGGCCAGGCCGCCTGCATTACCGATGTCGTCAAACCCGGAAAAAATCAAAATCTAAAGGCAAGAGAATTTGCAGATGTTTCGGCTGACAAGCAATGCCTCGGCGAGGGTGATTATAACTATGCTGTTCAGGAATAAAATTCAATGTTTGGGGAAAGCTGTTGTTACAGCATTCATCTTTATTTATATCTGTTGGCCGGGCGATACTTTCGGCCAAATCAAGATCGGCGAGTTAAAAAACTCTGATCGAGCCGAAGGCTGCTCATGCTCATTTCAGGTGCCATCCGAAGCGCGTAAGCGAAACTCTACAAAATTCATCTTTGTCTCAGAGCTTGGTTCGGACGTCGGCTGGATGAATTTAAACGGCAGGGATATTCGCCTGAAACTGATCAGATCAACCCAGAATGCCCGCGGGAGGATCCGGGTCGGAGACCGATTTTATGAAGAGTACAGCGGATCGGGCTTCTCAGTTCGCATAGATTACACGGTGACGCGAGTATGTCCACCGCGGGACGAAGGATGCGAGTGGACGAAATACAACGTGACGATCACCGCGAGCAAAGGATCATCTTCCCAGTCAATAAAGGGGGCCGGCGAATGCGGCTGCTGACCTACATAAGTGAAAAAAAGGAGAAAAATGAAAACACTAATCTTAACTTTAGCTTTGTCCCTCGTTTTTAGTCTTATCGGCTGCACCGGAACCGACCCGACGAGTGACGCGAGGCCGGCAGAGGCAGAGCGCACGGCTGCGAGTCCGACGGACGTGAAACCCGCCGACGATTCTTCGACGAGAGCGGTCACGGGGGTTGCCGCCTGCGACGAATATCTCGAAAAGCTGGAAGAATTTATCGAAAATCCGAAAGTGCCGCAGGCTTCCAAAGACGCATTTAAAGGTTCTCTCGAGCAAAATCGAACGGCCTGGAAACAGGCTGCATCAACGCCGCAGGGCAAGGCCGGACTTGAATCAAGCTGCAAAATGGCGCTCGATTCGATAAAACCGACGCTTGAGCAATGGAAATGATGCGCCGACATTTTATTTGGAACTTGAGCAAACCAAACGCGAGGAGCCATTGACGCCCTCAAGCAATGGCAGCAAAAACCATGTCACTAAGAGACGAAGTTTTAGAGATTTTACAGAGAGCAGAGGCCATGGGATTCGGCTTTACTTTTCAATCGATTTACCAAACTCCGATATCGGTCAACAGCACTACATTTCGGAGAGTGATCGCGGCGATCGAGTCCAACAGAATACAGGTGGTTTCTGAACCGATTGCTCGAAACAGGGGAGGCGAATACGATCCTGATCCGGAAAATGGCGGAGCCCTGAACCTCAGGCCGATCCGAAATAGAAGATACAACAAGTCCGCTGTCGTTCACGAGGCAGTTCACGCATCATTCGACCTCACGTTAGGGCCGACGAGAACCGCCATCGCATGCGTGGACGATGAGGTTGCCGCCTACCTTGCCAACACTCTCTACCTCAGGCAGACACACTATCCGCTTCAGCGACTGGGTACAAGAACACGGGGTACTCGGCTTCTGTATGAAAGTCTATGGGCAGCCGCCGCTTCGATCGAAAGAAACGGCTCTGCCACCGAGGCTCAGATTGCGCGGATTCGCACAAGGCTTACCGAACATCCGCTTTATCGAAATTTGCTTTTGACAGAAGGATGCAGCGAAGAAGGCGAACCTTGTTTTTACGAGGTGCGGGTTTATAACGGTTAAAGGAGACACTATGCAGCAAAATAAACTGAGCAGAATCATTACTAGAATTATTTTTATTACGTCATTCGCGATCTCCGGTTCGGCGCAGACAACGGAGTTTACTTATCAAGGTCGTTTGATGGACGGTTCAATTGCGGCGAATGCGTTGTATGATTTTGACTTCTCGCTATTCGATACAGAGAGCGGCGGTACGTTTCTCGGCGCGCAGCAGCAAAACGGTGTTAGCGTTGTGAACGGCATCTTTTCCGTTCGGCTAAATTTCGGCGGGGCTTTCGACGGAGCACCTCGATGGCTTGAGATCGCGGTGCGTCCGACCGGCGCGCCGGAGTTTACTGTGCTTAATCCGAGACAGCCTATCTCAAGTTCGCCTTATGCGATAAAAAGTTTGTCTTCAGACACGGCTGAAACTGCAACCAACGCGACAAACGCATTGCAGCTTGGCGGCATCGCCGCAAGCGAGTACGTCGTGACAGCAGATCCGCGAATGAGCGATGCCCGCCCGCCGACGCCCGGCAGTCCAAGCTATATCCAAAATCAGAACGTCTCTGCTCAGGCTTCGTCAAGCTTTCACATCTCGGGCAATGGCCGTGCCGACGGCACCCTGACCGGAAACCTGGTGAACGCTTTGACACAGTACAACCTCAATAGCCAACGCGTACTGAGCATCGGAGGTATTGATAATGCCTTTATTGGTCGCGGGGCGGGTGCTGCCAACACCGGTGTCTTCAATACCTTCGTCGGCCACAATTCCGGAAACGTAAACACTTCTGGCCAGCAAAATTCCTTCTTTGGCAGACATTCTGGATTTTCAAACACGACCGGATCGCTGAATTCATTTTTCGGAGACCAGTCCGGGCAGGGGAACACAGACGGACAGAACAACGCCTATTTTGGGTTCGGCTCGGGCAGTCTGGCGACAGGCAGCTTCAATGCATTTTTCGGTTCTCAATCGGGGGTAAGGACGACAGGAAATGGCAATTCTTTTTTTGGGTATTTTTCGGGACCCGAGAATACATCCGGCTCAAACAATTCTTTTTTTGGCAGGGAGGCTGGCCGCTTTAACACCACTGGAAGCAGCAATTCGTTCGTTGGTTTTTTTTCGGGTAGGAACAACTTGTCCGGTACCGACAATACGTTTGTCGGCACCGGATCGGGAGAATCCAACACGCTAGGCGCAAATAACTCGTTCTTAGGACGGAGCGCCGGATTTTTCAATACGAATGGCGGAAACAACTCTTTTGTCGGCCGGGAGGCGGGAAGGTCAAACACTAGCGGCAGCAATAACACCGCCATTGGATCAGGCGCCGATTTTACCGTGAACAACCTGACGTTTGCCACAGCAATCGGTTCCGATGCGGTTGCGAGCACTAATAACTCGATCGTTCTCGGGCGCTCCGGCGGACAAGACACGGTGATCATACCGGGCATCGGAACAGCCGGAACATTGAATGTAGCGACTCAATACAACATCGGCGGAAGTCGCGTGATGAGTGTCGCGGGATCGGACAATGTTTTTGTCGGCGTCGGGGCAGGGCCGGTCAACACGGGCGCCGCCAATTCATTTTTCGGAAGAAATGCGGGCGGTGCCAACACCACGGGCCTTTTGAACTCATTTTTCGGAGCGTTTGCCGGCCGCGATAACGTTACTGGTGAGAGCAACTCATTCTTCGGAGCTCTTGCCGGATCGTTCAACTTAGCGAGTTTCAACTCATTCTTCGGGCGTGGAGCAGGCTTCTCAAATACCTCGGGTGCATCAAATTCATTTTTTGGCTCGTTTTCCGGCGATCAGAACACCACTGGGAGTGAAAATGCGTTTTACGGACGATCGGCCGGGGAGAGAAACACCACAGCCTTTCGTAATTCGTTCTTCGGAGCCAATGCCGGAAGAAATAACACTACCGGCTTCGACAATGCGTTCTTTGGCTTCGAATCAGGGTTAAACAACACGACGGGCGTCGGAAATACCTTTATGGGTTGGGGTTCGGGATCGAACAACTCAACAGGCGGAAGCAATACTTTCATCGGGGATCAGGCAGGTCAGAATAATGCGACAGGCAGCGACAACACATCAATCGGCTATCTTTCGGGGCCTTCCACGGGTGGTTTGAGCTTTGCGACCGCCATCGGATCTCGTGCTTCGGTAACAAGCAGTAATACGATCGTACTCGGACGTTCTTTAGATCAGGTGCAGGTTCCTGGCCCTCTTCTTGTTGTGTCCGGGGCGATCCGAGTTCTAACTCTTGGGACTTCGACCGCAGCCGAAACCCGGCTCTGCCGAAACTCGTTGGGAACAATTGCGGAATGTTTTTCGTCGCCGGTTTCGAACCCTGATTCTGAAGATTTTCGGGAACTTATGCGGCAAAACTCATTACTCCAGGAAAGTCTTGATAAGCAGCAGGCCGAATTAGATCGGCAACGGGCCGTAATCAACGCGCTTCTCTCCATAGTCTGTAGGAACAACACATCGGTCGAAGTATGCAAGGAGGAAAAATGAGGGCAAAAGCTCAACTGTACGGGAAAGAAATTGAAACCTGGCTATTTGGCTTTAGCCGCTGGGCGGCGGTCGGCATCATATCGAAAATAGTTTTATTTCTGCTTGCCGCCAATGTCCCACTATACAATGCACAGACAGGAGGCTCGTTTGATCTGTCGCATAACGTTATTGCCGGTGGCGGCGGCAGCCAAAGTACAGGCGGTTCCTTTACACTTGATGGCACTTCCGGTCAAAACATAGCAGGAACACTCAGCACTGGCCCGGGCAAATTGTTACGGGGTGGTTTCTGGGCATTTGACCAGCTCGGTCCGACGTCTGCATTGGTTAAGGTTTCAGGTCGTGTTACTACTCAGGATGGGTCGGGCATCCGAAATTCAATACTCAAACTCACTGCACCAGATGGGAGCATCGCGATCGCCCAGACCGGCAGCTTCGGACATTTTATATTCGCCTCTGTCGAGGCGGGGCAGACCTACATCCTTGAGATAAGTGATGGACGTCATACGTTCCCAGAACCGGTCCGCGTGATTTTTGTATCAGACGAGATCACCGATCTTATCTTTATAACGAAAATGCTCTGAAATGCTTGAGCAGTAAAAGGGATAATAAGGGTCATTTTCAGCAATGATGGGCAAGTTCTTAGTTGCAAAATAAAGAGTTGGATACCATTTGCAAAAAAGTAATCACAAATGGAACAAGATCAGTTTCAGTAATACCGGAAAGGATTCGAGGAAAAATACTGAAAATCATTCAAATATTGCAAGGGAGTAAATCTAAAGAAAAGCATTATTTTACATGCACTTGGAATGAGAACGAGTGATATCCTTCGCGACGGGGACGCTGTTGAATTCCTCATTCACAACGATCCACATATCAACGCCATGCCGCTTCATCATCCCCGGCAACAGCGTCCCCAGCCGCTTCCGCAGCCAACCCTCCCGAACCTCCATCTGCTCCCGCTGGTTAAGTAGGGAAGGCATTTCTTGTTTGCTCTGCGAAAACAGGTGCTGAGGCACACCAAACATGCAGGCGAAAAATGGTAGTATAAAAAATATTTTTGAGTATGTTCGTTTCATCTTAAAGGTCATCAAAATCAATTCTTCGGCATGAAGTTGTAGGTCAATTTTCCCTTGATCAAATAATCTCTTCCCCCTTCAAATTTTGCTGCAAGAGCCGCTTTCGCTGCTACTGTCTGCAATTGAGGATGGCCGCAAAGTGCTCGAGCAGACTTTACACTTCCGTCAGTATTAATGACTACTTCGAGGTCCACTTTTCCGTAGATTCTGAAGGAGGAATTTGGCGATTCTGTCGACGAGATATCTTTTGGTGTGGTTTTATCGGTCTCTACTTCACCACAGGAAACAAATCCGACTCCCCAAAGGCCCGTGCCTGACCGTTGCGCATTTTCCGTCGCTGCTCGATAGTCGGCGTTATCGGTCTCTTCCTTTTTAGTTGCAGGCCATGCCTGACCTCTTACTAACTGCGAATAGCCTGCATCGACTCCTGCAACGAAAACCTTTGCTAGAACTTCATCACTGCTTTCTTGGATGCGAACGAATTCAACGGTACTAGTTCGAAGGAGTTTGGAAAGGGATTCTCGCGATTCTGCCGCATAAGCTTGAGTTGGAGCTACGATACCGTGCAACCGGATTGTCAACTTTCGCCCTTGCGAACGAACTTCGATCAAGTCGCCTGAAACTACTTTGATTACCCGCCCCGTTTCTGGCTGCGGGGTATTAATTTGGCTAAACAAACTTACTGAAGACGTGAGAATCAGAATCAGAAATATAAGAAGTATGTGCATTGTCTGTTAGCGGAAATGCCCTCAACTAAATCGCCTAATGATCTTTTTAGTGCTAAGCTCGTGTTTGAATTTGCGAAGCGATTTTATCACACTAAAACCAATCAGAGGGGACATTTAACAATCGTGATCGATTTTGAATTGACAGAAGAGCAGGAGCAGTTGAGGAATACTGTTCGTGAGTTTTGTGCGGGCGAGGTTGCTCCGTACATCAAGGAATGGGACGAGAAGGCGCACTTTGAGCGGAGCGTTTTTGACAAGATTGCCGAGCTTGGGCTGCTGGGCGTCTGCATTCCGGAGGAATACGGCGGAGCGGGCTTTGACTATATTTCGCTTGGGCTGGTCTGCGAGGAGCTTGAGGCATGCGATACGTTCCTGCGGGTTGCGATGAGCGTCCACGTAGGGCTGAACAGCATGAGCCTGCTCGCCTGGGGAACCGAAGAGCAGAAGCAGAAATACCTTGTGCCGCAGGCGAAGGGCGAGAAGCTCGCGACCTTTGGATTGACCGAGCCGAACGCCGGGTCGGACGTCGTCGGAATGCGTTCGTATGCACGCCGCGACGGCGACGATTGGATCCTCAACGGCGAAAAGATGTGGATCTCGCTCGGAGACGTGGCTGATCATTTCCTGTTCTTCTGCTGGACCGATCAGGAAAAACAAAAGGTTCGCGACCACAGCGGCATTTCCTGCTTCATCGTCGAGCGGTCGATGCCGGGCTTTTCAAGCGGAACGCTCCACGGCAAGCTTGGCATCAAGGCCGGCAACACCGGCTACTTCTCGCTTCAGGACGTCCGCGTCCCGGCCGCGAATATGCTCGGACAGGAGGGCGAGGGCTTTAAGATCGCGATGTTCTCGCTCGAGAACGGCCGCTACACGGTCGCTGCCGGTGCAACGGGCGTGATCAAGGCCGCAAGAGATGCCTCGGTCGCTTATGCCAACACCCGCGAGGTGCAGGGCCAAACGATCGCCAATTTCCAGCTTGTGAAGCAGAAGATCGCCGAGATGGAAGCCGATTACCAGATGGCGCATCTGCTATGGCTGAAATGCGGCTTCCTGAAGAACGAAGGCAAGCCTTCGGCAAAGGCCGCGAGCCTTGCCAAGTGGCAGGCGACGACACGTTCGGAGAAGGCTGCGTCGATGGCCATCGAGGTCCACGGAGCGAACGGCTACACCAACGACTACCCGGTCGAGCGTTATCTCAGGAACTGCAAGGCGGCGGTGATCTACGAGGGAACCCGCGATATCCACACGCTTATGCAGGCGGATTGGGCGCTTGGTCTAAAGAAAGAAAAGTCGGCCCGCGTAACGTTGCCGAAATATCAGGCAGCCGGAGCGAAATAGTTAGGACGAAAGCAAAAGAAAAGAGGATGGCTTGCGGGCCATCCTCTTTTTCGTTTAGCGGGATTTGAGCCTTTCTTAAACACAAAGGCCACTAAGGCTTTGCACAAAGTTCACAGAGACTTTGGCAGAGGCTATTTCTTCTCAAAGCCCGGGACTCGGTTCGTTAGCTTCCAGTCGTTGCCTTCTTTTACAAAAAGCACCTTGGCACCGTTCGGCATGCTCTTGGTCTTGACCTCGGCGACGGCTTCATTGCCGGTGATGGTCTCATTGCGGACCTCGCAGAGTGCGGTCGTCGCCATGTCGTTCGAGAAGTATTCCATCAGCGAATCGATGCCGTCGGCATTCATCTCTTCTTCGATGCGGCGAATCGAATCGGCGGAATAAATGCGGCGGATCGCTGCCTCATCCTTTTTCTCGACCGCAGCACAATAAGCCTTGAAGACCGGCCCGACGGTCGGCGCGTCGTTGGTCGTCGCGGCCGGCGTTGGCGTGGTCACGGCGACCGGGTTATTAGCTTCCGAGTTGGCGTTGTTTGCCGGGCGGTTTGCGGCGTTGCTGTTTACGTTGGTGTTGTTTGCCGCGGGTTCCGCTCCGCCGCACGCCGCGAGAAATGCCGAAAGCGATACGAAAATAAAAGCAATGAAATATCTGTTCATAAATGTCACCTGATTAAGCTAAGTTCAAACTCCCGAGTATAATAAAGCCCGCAATGTTCGACAATTCTTACACGACCATTTTTCGTAAGGTCTATTTATTTTCGGAGCTTCCCGAGCCGCTTATACCGGCGAGCGAACACATTCAGCTATTCGACAATTATCTGCCCGAGACCGGCCTCAGGCTTCGTTCGATCCGCATTCCGGAGACCAAGGCGTGGCGTTACTTCTTTGAGCAGGAAAGGACGGAGTTTGCGGCGGTCCGGAGCATCAAGCGGGCGGCGATGGAGCTCGATGAGAAAGAGTACGCCCATCTGCAGATGTTCGAGGGGAACGAGATACGCAAGAACCGGTACTTTGCCGAGCTTAACGGCCGTCCGGCGACGCTCGATATTCACCTCGGCGATCTTTGGGGGCTGAACATTGCCACGGTCGAATTTGCCGATGAGGGCGAAGCCCTGGCGTATCAGAAGCCGGAGATCGCGGTCGTCGATGTTTCTGCGGATGCTTTCTTCTCCGGGCCGAATCTTGTCCAGCTCAAGTTTGCAGACGTCCAAGCCCATCTGGCAAGTAAATAAAGATAAAGATAGCTTTTTTATGAATCCGGAATCGGCAATCGAAGAGCTCCGCTAGGAGCAAAATGTTTATAGAGACTACGTCGTAAACAAGATGCAAAGCCCCGTCAGGGGAGGCATTAACCGTTTATTATCTACAGTGTGCCGCTCCTACGGAGCTTGGATCTGTATCGGAATCGTTTCTATAAATATCACGCTCCTAACGGAGCTAAGACTCGATATCTTCCCGTTCAGACATCATTTTCGGGCTTTTTCCATGCCGCTTACCGCCGGCGAGGCGTCATCGGGACGTGCTGCTCGACCGAGGCAAAGATCTGAAGATATATCTTCGTTTCTCGCGGGATCAGGTTTGCCCAGCCCGGGCCGCCGCGGGTGATGTAACCCGGAAGCCGTGCGGGGTTCGAGTTATATCCGGCCGCCATTATCTGTTCCTGCGTAGCAAGCCCGCGGAGTAATGCATCCGAGACCGAAGGCCGCGATTTGAGGTCGTCCCAGGTCCACTGCATATAGAGCAGCATCGCCTGAGAGGCATTCAGATGGTCGCGCATTCCTTCGACAAAGTCGGGATTGAGCGGGACGTTCGGAAATTGTGCACGG
>SXGQ01440131.1_pt1 | contig 19444 bp, 19 predicted proteins | sample 3178371 | NCBI WGS metagenome assembly SXGQ01 (sample SAMN11356859, study PRJNA531348) | freshwater metagenome | isolation source: freshwater sample F1-20 | place: China: Fuxian Lake, Yuxi | collected 2017-12-25 | reverse complement strand
CAGTGGTTACAGGCTTCATAAAGCGTCTGTTGCGCGGGCGAGTTGTGCTCGACCAGATCGGGGGTGATACGAGCGCCCCCCAGTGATTGCACATAGCCGATATGCCGGTAGGCACGTGGCTGTGCAGCCAGACGGGTCGGGTCCAGTTTCAGGATTGCCTGTGGATTAACCGGGTCAAGACGGTCTTTTTCGTGAATGGGGTCTCGCTGCACGAGCCGCCATTCCCCTTGTGCGCACACGACCCGATCCACAAACCGTCCCCAAGCGGTGATATCAATTTCAACGCCGTCGACCTCGGTCCGCAACAGAATCGTCATGCGGGTTTCTGCCAGTGCGCGTTCACCGTTCACCCGGACGGTGGTGCCCCCGAGTGCGTGCTGCGCGAGCGGCGCCTGGAGATTGGTCGCCGAGCGGATCGAGGCCTCGATAAAGTCCTCGGCCGTACCGTCCAACCAGGTGGTCCGAACGCGCGCCCCTGGCCAATAGCAGGTACGAAGCAGGTCCCACTGTCGGGTATCTCGCCAGAGTGCCCAGGCTCGAATCAACCGCTCGATGCTCTGTGTGTCGTCATTCACCGCTAATTCCCGCTTCTCTAAGGAAAATTGGCCAGCGCTCGGCTTCGGTGCGAACGAATTGCTCGGTGCTCGCAGCGTCCTGGTCCAGCATTCGCCAGCCGCCGTCCTCCAGGCGCTTGCGAAGATCGGGTTGAGCCACCACGCGCGTCATCGCTTCACGTAACCGGGTCACCGCAGCTGGTGGGGTACGTGCCGGGGCAAAGATACCCAGCCAGCTTTCGAGCACCATGCCAGGGAGCCCCGCTTCGATGGCGGTAGGCACAGCCGGTAGCGACTTGTCGCGCTGCGAACCCGAGGTTGCAATTGCCTTGATCCGGCCTGCCTCGATCAGCGGCTGCGCGGTGGTGGTGTTATCAAAGAAGAGGTCAACCCGACCGCCAACCAGATCGGTGTAGGCAGCCTGCGCGCCCTTGTAGGGGATCTCGACCATCTGAATATTTCCCAGTCGTCGCAGCATGACCGCAGCCACGTGCTGGCCCGAGCCGGTGCCGCCGGTTGCCATGTTGAGTTTTCCAGGGTTGGCGCGCGCATAGGCGAGCAGCTCGGGGAGCGTGCTCTGAGGCAGATCGCGGCGCGCGACCAGGCAGTAACTGAAGCTCGCGACGAGGGCAATCGGGATGAAGTCCGTAGCCGGGTTGTATTGAGGGTTTTTGTAGAGCCCGGCGTTAAGCGCCATGTTGGCCAGTCCGCCAACCACCAGCGTGTAGCCGTCGGGGGTGGCAGCAGCAGCTACCTGGGTGCCCACCAGCGTTCCGCCCCCTGTGCGGTTCTCGACCACCACGCCCACCCCGAGCTCAGGTGAAAGACGCTCTGCGACCAGACGTCCAAGATTGTCGTAACCGCCGCCTGGGGTGGTGGGAACAATGATACGGACAGGGCGGCTGGGGTATGCCTGGGCGTGCAGCCCGGGGCTTGCGAGCGCAGCGGCCGATCCGATCACGACGGAACGTCGGACCCGGTTGAGCATGTCGGTCTCCTGTTGGCGGGTGAGGCCAGCAGTCTAGCGGCTTTGCTCGCGGAGGGTCCCGCGCGTTTCGCCGAAGGCGAAACCCGGTCAGGAAAGGCCCAGCGAGTGCATCCAGGTGGTCGGGAAAAACATCAGGATCAGCCCACCAGCAAGGGTCACGGTCAGAATCTCTGAAGTCACCACCATGACTGCGCGCGAGAGATGTTTTACATCTTGCATGATCGTCCTCCAAAGGGACTTGGGATGCTTCATTTCCGACCGGAAGTCGGCCGGGCGAGTCGGATATGCAACCTGCGTGCCAGGCGAACCGTCGGCGGGCCGTCACCGGGCGCTCAATGCGGCCGGGCGGCCGCGCAGAGGCTGCCTGGCAGACGGGTATTCAACGGGTGGCTGGCGCTTGGGGCGGGTCGACCGGAGTGGCGTATCCCCGCTTGGCTCGGCTACCATCATCATTGGTACCCGCCGGGTGCCGACGCCTGAAATCGCTAGTTGCGCGAAGGGAACAACGTGTCATTCTTATTCAGACTCATTGCCGCATTTCTAGTGCTCGCGGGCGGCTCGCCCGTGTTCGCTGACCCCGCCTTTCCGGCCAAACCGATCACGGTCGTCGTGCCGTTTCCCCCGGGCGGATCCACGGACCGGGTCACCCGGCTGATCACGCAGAAGCTGTCCGAACACACGGGGCAGCCCGCCATCGTGCAGAACCGTCCTGGCGCGGCGGGGGCGATTGCTGCGCAGGCTGTCCTCTCGCAGCCTGCCGACGGGTACACGGTGTTCGTGGGCCATGTCGGTACCCATGCCATCGATCCGCACCTCAATGCGCAGGTCGGCTTTGACGCGAATCGGGATTTCCGGCCGGTGACATCGTTTTTCTCTTTCCACAGCATCCTGGTTGTGCCAGCGTCGCTGCCTGCGAACAACGTCAAGGAGCTGATCGCACTCGCCAAGTCGCGGCCGGGCGGGCTCAATTTCGCGTCACAGGGCACGGGGACTGCCGGGCATTTTCTGGGCGAAATGTTTCAGCAGGTGGCCGGTGCACCGATGGTGCATGTGCCAATGAAAGGCGCCGCGCAGGCGGTGACTGAAACCGTGGGGGGCAGGATTGACGTGCTGTTCTCGTCATACCTTTCAGCCCAGGCGTTTTTGAAGGAGGGCCGTCTGAAGGCGCTTGCCTATGCCGGACCAAAACGCTCCGCGATGCTCCCCGATGTACCCACGCTGGCTGAGCTCGGTATTCGCGATGTTGAATATGACCAGTGGTTTGGCTTCTTCGTTCCGGTGAAGGTTCCTGACGCGGTGGTGGCGCGGCTGAACGCCGAGTTGGTGCGGGCTGCGCGGTCACCTGAGGTGACGGGCTCGATCGGTGGGCAGGACGCGCATATCGTCACGTCCACTCCCGAGGGCATGGCACAGCAGATCGCCGCGGACCATCGCCGCTATGGCGAGGTGGTCAAGCGTCTCGGCAGTCAGGTGCGCTAAGCCCCGCGAGAATGGGCGCCCCCCGATCGAACCGTCGACCGATGAAGGATACAAATGGATAAGTTGATGAACCGACAAGCTTTCTCGAAAGCGCTCGTTGCCGCCCGTACGCAGCGCCATTCTGGCGCGCATCCGTTTTCACTCGCCTGGGCCGAGGGCAGGCTGACGCGCGCCCAACTCGGGTTCTGGGCAGTCCAGCATTACTACTACATCGAACTCATCCCGCAACAGTTTGGCCATTTCTTCTGCCGGCTGCCTGATCTCGATGCGCGGTGCCACATGCTCGAAAATCTGATCGGTGAAGAAGTGCCCGATCAGCCGGGTAAGCGTCACCCCGATCTGCTGCTCAGGTTCGCACAGGCTTGCGGCGTATCGCCACGCCGGGTGCGCGAGGCCGCTGATCGCGGTGAGATTCTCCCGGGTACGCGCGCGATGCGCAGCTGGATTTACGAGCTGGTGGCGTTTCGCGAACTCGCAGAGGCTGCGGCCGGCATCATGGTGGCGCTGGAGGGGCAGACTCCGACGCTCTATCCGCGCTATGTGGAAGCGTGCAGGGCGATGGGCATGAGTGATGACGACCTCGAGTTCTTCCATGTGCACATCGACAACGATACGCATCACGAGGGGGAAGGCCTGGCGATCACTCACCGATATGCGCACACAGCTGCGCTGCAGCGGAAGGCCGTGGCAGCGGTTGCGGCGTCAGCCCGCCAGCGGCTTGCCATGCTTGATGGCATTTGGGGTGCGATCGAATCCGGTGACTGGAAACCGCGGCGGGCAGCCTGAGCCATGGGACGGACTCTGGCGCGAAGCGCAGCCGGCAAGGTGGCGCTCGTCACGGGCGCAGCGGGCGGGATTGGTGCCGCGGTCGTGGCCCGGCTTCATGCGGCGGGCGCGAGCATCGCTGCGCTGGATATTCCGGGGCGCCTCGCGCCTCGTGCCGGGCGGCGAATGTTGCGTCTGGCAGGCGATGCGACCCTCGAGTCTGATGTGTCGGATGCGGTCTCTCGAACGGTTGAGCGCTTTGGACATCTCGATTGGCTCGTGCACACCGTGGGACGCGTGGGGTCGGGCGGCATCGAAGCATGTTCACTTGCCGAGTGGCGGAGCCAGCTGGCGGTCAATCTCGACTCGGCGTTCCTTTTCTGTCGTGAGGCGGCGCCCCATCTGGTGGCGGCACGCGGTGCGGTGGTGCTGTTCTCGTCCACCAACGGTCGCACCGGCGGCAGCGCGGTGTCCGGGGCCGCCTATGCGGTGGCGAAGGCTGGCATCATCAATCTCGCCCGATTCCTCGCGCGTGACTGGGCAAGCGAGGGCGTCCGGGTTAATTGCATTGCCCCCGGACCGGTGGATACCGTCATGCTCGATCGGCTGGGTGCGGCGGGACGCGCCCGGCTTCTGAAAACCATTCCGCTTGGACGATTCAGCAGTGCCGAGCAGGTGGCGGCCCAGGTGGCCTTCCTGCTGTCGGATGACTGTGCGGCGGTGAGTGGCGAGGTGTTCAACACCAGCGGTGCGCTGGTGCTCGACTGACCAAATATCAGTCAGGGACACCGGCTTTTCTGAGCCCCTCGGAGTGATGCCGCACGTGTTCGGGGTCTCGGTAGCTGCGTGCCATGCGCTGTGACTGTTCGCTCACCGTGAGTCCAGGGCTCAATGCCATCATCTCAGCTACCTCGCGACGTGCGTCGTCGAGCTTACCCATTTGTGCGAGCGAGGCGATATACCAGCGTCGGCAGAGAATGTTGGACGGGGCTCGGCGAACGCACTGGCTGGCGTAATCGGCAGCCTCAGCGTATTTGCCCTGGAGATAGAGCGAGCTTCCCAGTGGCGAGGCAAGGTTGCCAGGCGTGGTGACAGGATCAAGTTGCAGCACGCGTTTCATCATCGATACTGAGCGCTCAAACTCGCCGGCGCGGCCCAAAACGGTGGCGGCAAGTCTGAGGAGGTCGGTGTCGGCCGTGGTGTTTGACACCACGGACTCGATCTGTGCTACGGCCGTACCGTGCTGGCCAACCAGCGTGAGGCTTTCAGCATAGGTGGCTCGGGCGATGGGATCGGACGGTGCGATCGCGACCGCCTTGCCCGCAATATCGAGCATGGCCTGAGTGGTGGCGGGCGAGTTGAATTCCGCGGTCCAGCGGTTGATAAAAAACTGGTTAATCACGCCGTACAGCATGGTGTAAGCAGGTACGAAGCGAGGGTCCAGCGCAATGGCCCGCTCGAGCATCTGGCGCGCTTCGATCATGTCATCCCGGTTGCTGGTGCCGCGAAGCTGACGCGCCCGCAACGTGAGGTCGAGTGCATCCAGTGTTTCGGGGTTGGCAGCGAGCGCCCGCTGGCCCTCTCGGCGTCGGAGCTGCGTGGCAACGGTGCCAACGATGCGATCGGCAAGCTCATCCTGGACCACGAACACATCGGCCATCTGGCGATCAAAGCGCTCGGCCCAGACAGTATTGCCGCTTGCGGTGTCGACCAGCTGCGCGTTGAGACGCAGGCGGTCACCCTGTTTTTGAATGCTGCCCTCCAACAGGTAGCGAACGCCCAGTTCCTGACCAACCGCCTGCGCATTGACGGCCTTGCCTTTGTAAGTGAACGCTGTGTTGCGGGCGATGACCGTGAAGCCCGCGATCCGGGCGAGCGAGTTGATCACGTCTTCCGTGATGCCATCGCTGAAATATGCTTGCGCGGGGTCGCCTGATTGATTGGTAAACGGCAGTACGAGCAGCATGTTCCGCTCGCTAGATGGTGCCCGGGGAAGACGTGGCGAAAGAATTTGTCCGGCCGCGGCTGCGGCTTGTTGCGCGGGGGTGAGCTCGGTGTCGGACCCAGCCACCAGTTCGGGCAGGGTGGCCCAGGGGCGCCAGAACGCCAGTACGCCTGCCATTGCAACCAGTGCGAGACCAATCAGCGCGGGGCTGACCCGCAACCCACGGCGTCGCGAAGTGGTGTCGGAGGCGAGGCGTCGGGACGTGGCGGGCCGGCCGGCGGCATCAGCCGAAGTGTGTACCCGGTAGGCATGGATGGGATAGGGAATGTTCTTGACGCTGATTTCGCCAAGATCTTCGATGGGATGTTGCAGTCGGTCGCGTACATGGTCATAGACCGTGCCCGAGATGGTGATGCCACCGGGTGCGGCAGCCGCCTCGAGGCGTGCGGCAACATTGACCCCGCCCCCCTGCAGATCGTCGCCTTCCACCACGACGTCGCCCACGTTGATGCCGATGCGAAAGACGATCCGCTCGTCGGGAGGGTCGGCTGCTGCCTGCTCGGCCATTCTTCGCTGAATGACCACTGCACACTCCACGGCGTCGATTGCGCTGTCGAAGGAAGCAAGAAACCCATCGCCAGTGGTCTTGAAGATTCGACCGGTTCGCTCTGAGATGGCGGGATGGATGAGGGCGCTGAGGCAAGCCCTGAGACGAGCCAGCGTGCCCGATTCATTGGTGGCGACCAGGCGGGAATAACCCACCACATCGGCAACCAGAATTGCCGCAAGCTTTCGGGTATCGCGCGTTTCCTCCATCGCCACTCGCCTGTCTACGGAGATTCATTCTAAGTCGGGCCGCAAGGGCAGGGCAAACTACGGTTCTGGACCGCTCGCCGCTTGTCAGCGCGGCGCAGGATCGTCATCATCCAGGGCTTTCCGTTTCGTGCAACCGTCAGGTGTCGCTTGCGCGAAACCGAACGGCGATCGCTTTTGCCCTGCCTGATGCCTGATGCCACCCTCCAGTCCTGATTTTGCAGCCCTCGCCACGGAGCAGCGGGTGCACCGTTCGGTGTACACCGACCCAGCGGTATTTGCTGCCGAACAGGAGCGAATCTTTCGTCGCGCGTGGCTTTACGTCGGTCACGAGAGTCAGGTACGCGAGGCGGGCGACTGGCTGCTCACGCGACTGGGACCGGATGAAATGGTCCTGATCCGGGGCGAGGGGGGCGCGCTCTCGCTTCTCCACAACCGCTGTCCGCATCGGGGCACCCGACTGGTGAGTGGCGAACGCGGTCACAACCGGCATCTCATTTGTCCCTATCACGCCTGGAGTTTTGACGCGGCGGGCGCGCTCACGGGGCTGCCGCTGCCCGAAGGCTATCCGGAGGCCTCCCCGCAGGACGCAGGTGCCCGTAACGTGGCGCGCGCGCCGCGAGTCCAGTCCTACCGTGGCTTTGTGTTTGCGAGTCATGCGGCTCAAGGCCCGTCGCTGACCGATTTTCTTCAGGGCATTGCGTTTGCTATCGACAATCTGGTGGACAGGGCGCCTGAGGGACGAGTGACTCAGGTGGGCGGTGCGCTCCGCATGGTTTACCGCGGCAACTGGAAACTTTTCATGGAGAACGCGGTCGACCTGGTTCATCCCGGGTTTGTCCATGCCAGTGCGGTGGCCGCGGCGCGCTCAGATCGGGAGGCGGCGTCGCTACCCGGCGTGACAGGGCAGGTGGTCCAGATGCAGCTCGCCAACGGTCTTCGGCCGGCAGAGTGGGACGAGTTGTCGATTCATGGATTTGCCGGTGGTCATGTCAGCATGGACAGTTTCTATCGGCAGGGGGTGATTGCCGCCCAGCGCGATGACCCGGTATTCAAGCGCTACTTCGATGCCCTGGCGGGGGCGCACGGCGAGGTGAGAGCGCGGGAGATTCTGGCGATTGACCGATTCAATAATCTGGTGTGGCCGAATGTATCGATCAATTCACGTTTCCAGGCGATGCGAGTGGTTCAGCCGCTCGCTCCCGACCTCACCCAGGTGACCAGCTGGTGCTTTGCGCTCGATGGTGCGCCGGATGAGATGACCCGCCTCACGCTGCGCTTTCTTACGGCAGCGGCCTCGCCTGCGTCGCTGGTTGCCGCCGATGACCTCGAGGTGTTCGAGCGCTGCCAGCGCGGGTTCGCGGGACTGGGCCCCGAGTGGCTGGACATCTCGCGAGGCGTACTGCGCGATCGCGAGTCGGATTCCGAGTGGCTCGCCCCGGGCACCAGCGAAATGCCGATCCGGCTGCAGTTTGGAGCCTGGCGGCGGTGGATGACACTCGCGAACACAGGGACTTTATGAGCCATAGCCCAGCGATGCTGAAGCAGGCTATCCGGCTGGTCGAGCACGAGGCACGCCTGCTCGATGAGCGTCGCTTTGACGAATGGCTTTCGCTATTCGCGGACGACGCATGGTACTGGATGCCGGCGTCTTGGGAGCAGCGCTCGCCCGATGATGCGCTGTCGCTTCTTTTTGAGGACCGGCGGCTGCTTTCACTGCGCGTGAGACGACTTGCGAGCCCGGTGATTCATGTGGAGCAGCCGCCGTCTCGGACCCACCACCACCTGAGCGCACTCACGGCTGAACCTTCGGCAGAGGATGGGATCGAGGTGAGCTCGCTCCAGCTGATCGTGATGGCCCGTGAATCCGAACAACGGCTGTTCAGCGCGCGCTGCGTGCATTGCCTGAGCGTTCATCAGGAGGAACTCCGAATCACCTCGAAGACCGTGCGGTTGCTGGATTGCGACGCCGGGCATCGTGGGTTTGCAGTACCCCTTTAGGTCATCAAGGGCTGATTCCATATCATCACTCAAGGGAGACTCGAATGAAGCGTTTATTAACCGCAGTGGCGTTCTCGGTTGGGTTGGCGGGGACGGTGACAGCCCAGGAAGTCACCCTTCGTGCCGGGGTGTTTGTTCCGGTGAACACGGCGTTCGGCGAGATGTGCGGTCGGTTCGTGAACCAGCTCAACGCCGAGGCCAAGGGTACGGTCCAGATCCGGCTGGTGGGTGGCCCGGAGGCCATCCCCTCCTTTGAGCAGGCCAATGCTGTGCGTAGCGGCGTGCTTGATGTGGTGTGCCTGCCGCCTGCTTTTTATGTAAGCGTCATGCCCGAGGCGGATTCGCAGATTCTGGCCACCACCTCCACCATCGATCAGAAAAAATCCGGCGCCTATGCAACCTTGCAGGCGGCGCATCGCCAGCGTATGGGCACTCACCTGCTCGCCTCCTATGGCGACGGCATCCGTTTTCACATCTTTACAAGTAAACCCGTCGCCAAGGTGGAAGACCTCAAGGCGATGAAGCTGCGCACGACCCCGAACTACACGCCGTTCTTTCAGGCCCTGGGCGTGAGCCTGGTGAACACCGCGCCCGGCGAAGTTCAGCAGGCGCTCGAACGCGGGGTGGTTGATGGCTACGGCTGGCCGCTGATCGGTATCTTCGATCTGGGCTGGGGGGCATTTACACGCTATCGCGTTGATCCGGGTTTCTATACGGTCATTGTGAACGTGCTGGTCAATGACAAAAAATGGCAGTCGCTCACGCCGGCACAGCGCGCTGCACTGGAAAAGACCGCTGCCTGGTTCGATCAGGAAAACGTCAAGTGGGTGGCTGACAAGGTGGCGGCGGAAAGCAAGCGCCAGGCTGATGCAGGAATCCGCGCGGTGGATCTGGGTGGCGACTTCCGGAAGGGCGCCTACGAAGCCTACTGGAGCGAGATGATCAAGCGCGCGCCAGAGCAGACGCGTGCGCTGCGGCAGGTACTCGACCGTTGAACGGCTTCGGCACCACGGGCCCAGCCATGCCGCCTGTGCAGCGAGCAGCATCGGGTACTGAGCAGCGGAGCCCGCTGATCGGCCAGCCGCTGCCGCGGCCGAAGGCTCGGCAGCTGGTGGCGGGGCGCGGCCGCTATCTCGACGATCTGCGGATCGCCGGCGCGTTGGCGGCCGCGTTCCTCCGCAGTCCCCATCCCCATGCCCGGTTGCTGGCGCTGGATGTGGCAGCGGCGCTCAGCGCCCCGGGTGTGGTCGCTGTGCTCACCGCAGATGATCTGGCGCCGGTGCTCAAGCCCTGGACTGCACGAATGCCCACGCTTGCCGCGCATCGGTCGGTGGAGCAATCTGCGTTGGTGAAGGAGCGCGCGCTCTGGCAGGGCCAGCCCGTCGCGCTTGTGCTTGCCGACACGGTGGCGCAGGCCGAGGATGCGGTCGCGCTGATCGACGCTCAGTGGGATCCGCTCCCCGCCCTCGCGAGTGCCTCCGAGGCGCTCGCAGCCGATGCGCCCGTGCTTCATGCCGAGCTCGGTGACAACCTCCTGTTTCAGCATCGGATCGATGCAGGCCGCGATCATGCGCCGCCTGCTGTCGATCTTGAACGGCGCTTACGGTTTCCGCGCCACACCGGCGTCTCGCTTGAGCCCCGCGGCCTGATTGCCGACTTTGATCCGGCGCAGCAGCAGCTCACCGTGTATGCGTCGACACAAGTCCCCCACCAGATGCGGGCGGTACTGGCTGCACAGCTGTCACTTGCGGAGCATCAGGTGCGGGTGGTGGTGCCCGATGTGGGCGGCGGGTTTGGTGTGAAACTTCATTGCTACGAAGATGAAATGGCAGTGGCCGCTGCCGCGCGGCTTCTCGCGCGTCCGGTGAAATACGTGGTGGACCGACTGGAGGCGTTTGCGTCCGACATTCACGCGCGCGCCCACACCGTCACGGCCCGCATCCAGGCAGCAGCCGATGGCACGCTGCTGGGGTTCGATGTTGATGATCAGGTCGAAGCCGGGGCGGTGTCGGTATATCCGCGTAGCAGCGCCCTCGAGGCCCTCCACGCCGTCTCAGGCATTGCAGCGCCCTATCGGGCCCTGTCGCTGCGTGCGCGGGTTCGCGTGGCCTTTCAGAACAAACCCGCGATCGGTTCCTACCGTGGGGTCGGGCAACCGATTGCCTGCGCGGTGACCGAGATGCTGATTGATTCCGCGGCGCGCGCGCTCGGCATCGACCCGGTGGAAATTCGTCGCAGAAATTTTCGCTCGCTCGAGCGCGATGGGCCACGAACCCCAGGTGGCCTCGAGTCTGGCGGCGAGCTGAGTTTTCACGCCTGCACCGACCAGTTGCTTGGGCTGATGAATTATCCGGCGTTGCGCGAATCGCAGAAGCAGGCGCGTCTGCGGGGGCGAGCCCTCGGCATCGGGTTTGCAAGTTTCATCGAACAATCAGCCCCCAACTCCATGGTCTACGGGGGCGCGGGCGTAGCGATTGCCGCGGGCGACGGCTGTTCACTTCGACTGGAGGCCAACGGTGGTTTCACCTGCATCACCAGCGCCCAGTTCCAGGGGCAGGGGTTGGAGACCGGCCTCGCGCAGCTGATTGCCGATGCGTTCGGGATCGATCTCGAGTCCGTCAGAATCGTGCATGGCGACACTGCGGTGACCCCTATGGGCGGTGGAACCTGGGCCTCGCGCGGCTTGTCTGTGAGCGGCGAGGCAACGCTGGTGGCAGTGCGCGAACTTAAGCAGCGGCTGCTCAAGGCAGGGGCCGAGCTGCTCGAGGCACAGGCAACGGATCTCGAGTTCGCCGAGGGTAGCCTGCGAGTGGCGGGCACGGACCGAAGCGTAGCGCTCGCTGAGCTCGGCTTCGTTCTTCATTACCAGCCGCATCGCCTGGGCGCGGTGGGCCCGGTTGATCCGATGGTGACCGCGCATGTTCAGCCCTCGCGCCCTTATCAAATTGCCAATGGCATACAGGCGAGTCTGGTTGAGGTCGATACCGATACCGGCCTGATCCATCTACTGGGGCATTGGGTGGTCGATGACTGCGGACGCGTGGTGAATCCACTCCTGGTCGATGAACAGTTGCGAGGGGGAGTCGTTCAAGGAATCGGTGCGGCGCTTTTTGAGGAGTGCCGCTATGACGATCAGGCGCAACTGCTGTCGGGCACGCTTGCCGACTACCTGGTTCCGATGGCTGCGGAAATGCCCGATATCGTGGTTGGTCATGTCGAAACGCCTGTGCCCGGTACGCTGCTCGGCGGCAAGGGCGTGGGAGAAGCCAGCATTGTGGGGGCCGCGGCGGCGGTGGCGAACGCAGTCAACGATGCGCTCGCACCCCGAGGCGTTGAGCTCTTTGAGCTTCCACTTACACCGGAGCGTGTGCTGCGGGCGTTGGCAAATGCCACCGACCGGTCTGCTGCGTCGACGGGCGCTGCTTTCTGACCTGGGCATCAGTTGAAGATCCTGGCCATTCACGAGCAGACAGTGCCGCTCAACGCGCCGATGAGAAATGCATCGGTCGCCTACGACACCATGACGGCGTCGGCGCTCGCGGTGGTAAGTGACTGCTTGTTGAACGGTGAGCCAGTGGTGGGTTATGCGTTTGACTCCATCGGCCGCTATGGCAAGGGGGGGCTGCTGCGTGATCGCTTCATTCCGCGGCTTCTCGGCGCCTCGCCCGATGCGCTCCTCGACCAGCGGGGTTTGATCGATCCCGATGCGGCGGTGGCCGCGCTGATGAAAAACGAGAAGGACGGGGGGCATGGGGAACGGCCAGGCGCAGTGGGTCTGATCGATGCAGCGCTCTGGGATCTACGGGCCAAGCTCGAGGCCCGACCCCTCTGGCGGGTACTGGCTGAGCGTGCGGGGCGACCTGTGCCGCAGGAAGCACAAACGTTTGACGTGTACGGATCATGCGGACACTTTCGCCCTGGCCGCGGGACGGCAGAGCTTGACGGTCTCGCGCGCGAGGTCCAGGCGGCCAAAGCGGCGGGTTTCTCAACCATCAAGATCAAGCTGGGCGGAACCAGTATTGAAGATGACCTGGCCCGAACCCGAGTGGCAATCGCGGCGGCGGAAGGCGCGCGGGTGGCCGTTGACGTCAACGGCAAGCTCGATGCAGCGATTGAGTCTGGTTGGCTGCAGGCGATGGCCCAGCTGAACGTCGCGTGGGTGGAGGAGCCTGCTGCGCCGCTCGATTACCGTCGCCTGTCAAAGATTGCCGCCTCCACGCCGGTGCCGCTTGCGACTGGCGAGAATCTGTTTTCCCTCGATGACGCTCGGAATCTGCTTCGCTATGGGGGCTTAAAGCCCGATCGCGACCGGATCCAGATTGATATCTCGCTCAGCTACGGCGTGGCGGAGTATCTTCGAATCCTGTCCGAGTTTGACGCGGCAGGCTGGACCCGCGCGGCATTCGTGCCCCATGCCGGCCATCTCTTTGCCGCGCAGGCGGTTGCGGGACTCGAGCTCGGGATGCATGAATCGGCCTCGGATGTATCGCTGCCGTTTGGCGGCCTCTGGGACGGAACCGCCATCGAGGCGGGCCGTGTTGCCGCCTCTGAGGCGCCCGGTGTCGGATTCGAGTTGAAAAGCAGCCTGTTTCAATGGCTCAAACCCCTGGTGGCGCGTGACCGAACTTCGGCCGGCGTCTCCCCGATCACCGCCGGCACTGTCGGCTAACGGAGTGTTTCATGAGCAACTCTGAACCCAATCTCAAAGCAAGCCTGCGGCACATTGCCATCTCGGTGCCGGATATTGAAGCGGCAGCGCGTTTTTATGAAAGCACCTTTGGCATGAAGCGGGTGAATTTCGCCGCTACCCCCTTTGGCGATGGCCTGTCCCTGTCTGACGGAGTGGTCAACCTGACCCTGCTTCATTTCCATACCGATTCGGCCGCGGGAGACGAGCGCGGCAAAGACTTCAGCGGCATTCATCACATCGGATTCATCGTTGAAGATCTCGAGGCGATGAGCGCACATATCGAGCAAAACGGTGGCCGCTTCCATCGTGAGCTGAAAGGTGGCGGCGGCGTTGATTTCGAGCGCAAATTCCGCGACCCGAATGGCGTGGTCTTTGACATCTCGCACAAGGGCTGGGTGGGAGCAAAAACTTGAGCCACGTGGTGTCAGCGTTATCGAGGTTATGCCGATGAAACCGGCTGCTTTTTCGTATCTGCGTCCCGCATCGCTCGATGCCGCGCGTGAAGCGCTTCTGCGCCATGGACCGGAGGCACGAATCCTGGCGGGGGGGCAGAGCCTCATGCCAATGATGGCGTTGCGGGTGGCGCAGCCCACTTTGCTGGTTGACATTGGACGGATTGCCGAGCTGCGAGGCCTCACGTGTGACGAAGGTGTGCTGAGGGCGGGTGCGCTGACCCGCCATGCAGAGTTGCTGTCGTCGCCGCTCGTTTTTGACGCGGTACCGCTCCTTTCGTTGGCGCTTCCGCATGTTGCGCATGCGGCGATTCGCAATCGCGGCACGCTGGGGGGCAGTCTGGCGCTTGCCGATCCTGCGGCCGAACTTCCCGCCTGCGCGCTGGCGCTCGATGCCGTCATGCATATCAGCGGTAGCCTGGGTGTTCGAGCGGTGCCCGCCGCTGAGTTTTTCCAGGGTCTTTACAGCACGGCCGTGGGTGATGGTGAAATTCTGACCGCGGTCGAGTTTCCCGTGAGTGCCGCGGGCGAACAGGTGTTTTTTGATGAGATCAGCCGCCGACGGGGCGACTACGCCATGGCGGGGCTCGCCGCAGTCGCGAGGGCCGATCACACGCTTCGCCTGTCCTTTCTCGGTTGCGGCGATCGGCCCATGCGCGCACTGTACGCCGAGGCGCTCGCAGCCGATGCACACCGGTCAATGCGCGTGCCAGATCGCAATCGGCTGAAGGACGCCTTGGCCGCCGACCTCGATCCGCCGTCTGATCTCCAGGCCAGTGCTGATACCCGGCTTCATCTGGCTGTTGTGCTGGTTGAGCGCGCGCTCCAGGCGTGGTCGGCACGCAGCAACGCATCCCACCAGGACTTCGTATGAACGCAGACCCATTGCCATTACCGCCGGATGAGCCGGTCGAAGTCCGGGTAATCGTGAACGGTCGCGCCACGCGACGCCACGTAACGCCGCGGATGCATCTGGCAGATTTCCTTCGTCATGAACTGAACCTCACAGCCACCCATGTGGGGTGCGAGCATGGTGTCTGCGGCGCATGTACCGTGCGCGTAGACGGTGACATTGTTCGCGGTTGTCTGGTGCTGGCCGCCCAGGTCGACGGCTGCGACGTCACCACGCTCGAAGGGCTCGATGCAAGCGGCGCGATTGCCGATCTTCAGGATGCCTTTGTGCGCCACAACGCGCTCCAATGCGGGTTCTGTACGCCCGGCATGCTGCTCTGTGCCGCCGAACTGATCGAGCGCTCCCCCACAACGGATCGTACCCAGATCCGACACTATCTTTCCGGTAATTATTGCCGCTGCACGGGTTATCACGCGATCGTGAGCGCCGTGGCGGAGGTCGCGGCCAAGCGCATGAGCGAATCCGGTACGGGCGCACGCGAACCGAGTTAGTCGTGCAAGCCGAGCCTTCGTCCGCGTCTCAACCTTGGCGTCTGCGGCACCAGCCGTTTGGCGCGCAGCTGATGTCAGCGGTGTACGCGGGGGAGGGGCGTGTTTGCGAACTCCTGTTCGAGAGCCCGCTCTCGCTGGGTCCTCAGGCACCGGTTCGAGGCGGTATCCCGGTTCTGTTCCCGCAGTTCAATGAGCTGGGGCCCTTACCCAAACACGGTCTGGTTCGAACGGCGCTCTGGCGCGAAGCGGCGCCGCGCGCCGATACGGTGGCGGGTACGGGGTTCTCCTATGCCCTCGATGTAGATCAGACCTTCGATCAGCGCTGGCCGCATGCTGCGCGCCTCGCACTGCATGGGAACCTCGACAGCCACGCAATCGAGCTGATGCTCCTGGTTGAGAACGTCGGTGGCAGCACGTTTGCCTGGACGGGCGGCCTGCATCCCTACTTCTCGGTTTCTGACTGTCTGACGGCCACGCTGTCCGGGCTGGAGGGATGCGGATTCTCTGATCGCTACGATGCTGGGGTCTTGCGCGAGCAGTCCACCTCGCTGTCGTGGACCGGTGAGGCGTTCGAGCGGCTTTATGCCGAGGCGCCGCCGCTCACGCTCCATGCCGGCGACTATCGTTTGCGGCTGTCGTGCTCGGGCTTTGACCAGTGGATGATCTGGAACCCGGGGCGGGAACTCACCCGCTCGATTGGCGATCTTGGGCCCGAGGACTGGCGCCGGTTTGTGTGTGTCGAACCTGTGGTGGTCGCGCGCCCCAGCCGCCTCGCCCCGCGGGAGGTGTTCCGCGGATGGTTTCGAATCGAGCTCCTGGCGAACTGAGCCGCCTCCCGTCACGTTGTGGAGCTTGGTGATCGGGTAAGTGCGTCAGTCGGGTACAGGCTCGCGCTCAGCTCGCGGGCGGCGGGGCCGGCTTCGTATCGTCCGACCATAGTTTGCCGGCGGTGCCCCAGTCGTGACGTTCAACATCGTTGAAGATGATGTCAACACTACCGGGGGAGACTCCCAGGGTCTTCACGCAGGCTTCGGTGAGCGCTTGCGCAAGCGCCCGTTTCTGTTCAATGGTGCGACCGGCAAAAAGGTCGACTCGCAGGGCAGGCATGGCAATCTCCGAGGGATTAAAAGGCTCAGCATGCCGTGAAAGGGCCGGGCTGCGCTACCATCGGGCGTTTCAATTTGCGACACTCTTGCTTACGATCCGATGAATGATGCTTTTACCTTGATCGTTGGTGCTGGTCCCGTGGGTCTGGTGCTCGCGTGGCGGCTCGTCCGGGCCGGGCATGCGGTTCGTGTTTTCGAGCGCGAGCCCCGGCTTGAGCCGATGCTGCGCAGCTCAACCTTTCATCCGCCCACGCTCGATCTGCTCAATGAAGACGGAATTGGCGCGGCAATTCATGCGGCAGGACGCAAGACGCCCACCTGGCAGATCAGGTTGCATGAAACCGGTGAACGCGCTGAATTTGACCTTGCGACCATCGCTGATGCCACCGCTCATCCCTGGCGGCTGCAGTGCGATCAGTCGGTCCTGGTCAATACCCTGGAGGCGTGGCTGCATCGCCACGCGCCAGGCTCGGTCGTGCGAGGTGCCCCAGTTGAAAGTATCGGCCAGGATGACAAGCGGGTCTGGCTTCACTGGCGTGATACGGAGGGTGCTCTTCACCTCGCGCACGGTGCATTCCTCGCCGGTTGTGATGGTTCGCGAAGCGTGGTGCGAGAGGCGATCGGCGCCGAGTTCGCCGGCACGGTGTACCCCGAGACCACCGTGCTGGTCACGACCACCTTTCCTTTCGAGGCGCACCTGCCCGGGCTGTCGGGCATCAACTATGTCTGGGCGCCCGACGGCACCTACAGCCTTTTGCGACTCGCCGACGTCTGGCGGGTGAGCCTCCATCCTCATGATGGCGAGTCGGCGGAAGCGCTCATGCAGCCAGAGCGAATCGCTGAACGCCTGGCTCAGATCACGCCGGCTGCGGATGGAGCGCCCATCGGCGAGGTCCGGCCGTACCGTGTCCATCAGCGGCTCGCCTCGAACTGGGTACGGGGCCGTATCGCGATCGCTGGTGATGCCGCCCACCTTAACCATCCCAAAGGCGGGATGGGGATGAACGGCGGCATTCACGATGTGTTCGAACTTGCTGAGTCGCTTCTCGAAATTGCTGCAGGAGCGGATCCGGAGCGCATGCTGTCCCGCTATCAGGCGCGCAGGCTGCCGGTCATGAGGGATGACATCATCGGTCAGGCCGACGGTAACCGCGCCCGCATGTGGGAGTCCTCGCTGGAAGGCCGTCGTCGCATGCTGGCGGATCTCCAGGCCCTCGCGGTCGATCCTGCCCGGGCACGCGCTCATCTGCTTCGCACGTCCATGATTGACGGCCTGCGTCGCTCAAAGTCGCTGGGCTGAATGATGCCAGGCCGAATGGCATTCGGCTGAATGGGGCGCGGCTCAAAACCTGGCGCGAAAGCGCGCGCCCCAGTCTTTTCCCGCAATCACATCAAGAAGGGAGTCTGCGTGGGCGGGCGTGCCCTCCGCCAGGCGAACAGCATTCCAGGCGAGCGCCAGCATGCAGGAGAAAACAGGCGCGCCGTGCCATTGAGGGTACTCGAGCACGGTGGCAAGCGACGGCATGCCCGTTCCGAGCGCGACGATCGCCTGCGCGCGATCAGTGGTGAGGGATTGCAGCGCCACTTGGGTGGCATCGGACCGGATGGCATAAATCGGATGAAACGCTGTGGCATCGGAGCCCACGCCGATGACCTCAACCACCTCGAGCCCGCGGGCCTGCCAGTACTTGATGCTCGCCGCAGTAAGGCTCTCGGAGTAGGGCGACAGGAGCGCGATCCGACGCGCTGACAGTGCCTCGCAGGCCGCGACGACCGAGCGCCCCGCACTCGTCACCGGCCGTCCGAATCGGGTTGATAGGGTGTTGAAAAGAGGGTCTTCGCGCTCGGGGCCGATCAGGTAAGACGATCCCGTACAGGCGGCAGCGATTGCGGCGATCGGCGCATTGGCAAACTGGGCGATGGTGTCGTCCAGTCGCTCGAAATATTCAATCAGCCGGCTTTCCAGCGTGGGGCATGTACTTGTCATGCGCGCAACCAGCGGTTCGACGCCGCGCGGCATCAGTGCGGCGAACTCGATCTCTGCGGTCGTGTTGGCTTGAGGCGTGAGCAGACCAATCAGGCCTTTCGGCGCGTACTGCACGCTCATGTTGATCCTTCAGCAGAAAGGGGAGGCTGGGCCAGGGGAGGCTGGGCCAATACGCAGGCAATGGCCGCCTCCAGGGCGGCGACCTGGACCTCGAGGGAGCGTGCCGGGGTTTGCGCACTGAAGGAGCGCGGGGCATCGTCACGGTCGGCGCTACGCTCGCGCTCGCTGCGACGCTGCTCGGGGAGAATGGGGAGGTGGATGAATCCGCCAGTGACGGGCCCGCGACGCAGCCGATGCATCAGGCCGTAAAAGAGATCATTGCAAACAAAGGTGCCCGCGCTATTCGAAAGCGAAACCGGATGCCCATCGGCCTGCAGGGAATTCAGCATCGCCCGGAGCGGCAGTCGGCTGGGATAGGCATAGGGGCCGGATGCGTCCACCGGTTCATCAATCGGCTGGCGACCGTCGTTATCGGGGATCCGCGCATCACGCACATTAAGTGCGACGCGCTCGATCGTGATGTCGGGCCGCCCCTCCGCCTGGCCGAGGCTAATCACCAGATCAGGAGACAGCGCGTCGATGAGGCGATTGACTTCGTCAATGCAGCGCCCGAAGCGACAGGGCACCTGCGCTGCAATCACCTGAAGCGAACCCGAAAGATCGGCGCTGCCGATCAGCCTGCCATCGAGGGCGCGCGCAACCTCCCAGGAGACGTTGAGCACATGCCCGTCAAACGGTTCGAAGCCGGTGACCAACACTCGGCCTGAAGGCGTGCGAGCCGGAGGATTCTGTAATTTCAGCTTTGGGGCCATCCTTTTATCCTGATCACTGAGGCATCTTCAGACAAACCCCAGAAGAGTTCGATGAGAAGCGTTAGCGCGGACGGTCCGCGCACGGACGCCCTCGCTGAACCCGCTTGAGGCAGCGGCTTCCCCCGCACACCGGTGAGGCGGATCGCCAACGCCTGAATACGCGCGCGGACCTGGAGCGCGCAGTTAGCTTGTGGGGGCGAACCGGGCCTTCCAGAGCCCCCAGGGGCGATCGATCACCGCACGGTTGGTGGCCTCCGACAGCGCAGCCTCGTCATCGTCCAGATACGTGACCTCTCCGCCAAGGGCCATCGTGCGGCTCTGAAGTTCGGCATTGTTCTGGGTGTAGACTGCCCGAAACACAGCGACCGGTATGGTCTGGCCGACGCTG
>SXGQ01164678.1_pt1 | contig 19447 bp, 18 predicted proteins | sample 3178371 | NCBI WGS metagenome assembly SXGQ01 (sample SAMN11356859, study PRJNA531348) | freshwater metagenome | isolation source: freshwater sample F1-20 | place: China: Fuxian Lake, Yuxi | collected 2017-12-25 | reverse complement strand
CGATGCATCATACTCATATCCGACACGAGCCGACCATCTTTCGGTGGTTTGCGCATTTTCAATAAGCATGTCAAGTATTTCAAGATCAATTTCTTGAGAAATATACTCAGACAACATCGAGGTCAATTCAGCTTCTGCATCGATTGAATGGTATGCATTCAAGTCTTGAGCAAATTCTGGGGTCCATACGGCCTTCAACTTACGAGTCTTGGCAACGATTGCCTCAGAACGCATCTGAAGATCAATTTCTGGAATACGAATCTTACCGTTAGCATCCAACTGCTGCGTAACATTACCTACTTCAAAATCACCGCGGCTGGTATCCTGTGGTTGCTTGCTATAGTATAACAATACACCCGACATAGTTGATACTGAACCAGATACTAAGAATTCAATATTTGCTTTGTCTTTAGATATACGGGTAAATTCTGGGAATACGGTGTTAATACCAGTACCAGTAACATTGAATGCACGTACAGCGTTAAGATCAGCGTTCAACGAGCCGGTTGCAACTGATAATATGGTATATGTGCCACCCAATCCTACGATTGATGCACTAAGTTCACCATTATAATTAGTAAACCAGTCAAATTGTGTCTGAGTTAAACCAGATGTACCAGCGGTATATACATTTGTACCGGGTGCTACAGAACCAGTACGGGCTGTATTAGCGGCAGCTGTTGATGCAATTGTAATTGATTGCGTTGTAGCATTAACAGAATAGCCGAAACGTCCAGCACCATAAAGACCTTCACTAGGGGCACTAGTACCGCGGTTGGCATCAGTTACACCGAATACCGAATCAGTTTGGCTAGTACGACCTGCGCCGGAATTAAATACACTACCCTGGAAATCATTTGTATATTTGAAATCCAAGAAGAACACGAGGCCAGATGGTAAATTCATCGGTTGTACGGATACGAAATCCTTAGCTGCAATTTCAGCAAAGATACGACGTACAAGTGGAAGAGCTACACCGTTCCATTGTTCAGCGCTGCTTTCAGCACCGGTTTGGTTGGCTTCAGTTACAAGTTGCTTGGCCTGGTTCTCAAGAAGAACTGCCATGCCTGAGCGCTCATACTCTTTGTTAAGACCTTCAAGAAGACCGGTCTTGTCCCACTTCTTTACAAGTGCAACAGTTTCAGCCTTAACGTTGGCATTAGAGTTATGAGGCAATAATGAATTAACGTTCATTTATGTCTCCTATTATTTAGTTAAACCAGCTAACTTTTTCCAGCGGCTAGCTAAGTCATTACCTTCGGCAATGATACCAGCTTCCGGCTTAGTTGAGCGGGTTGGTTTAGACGCATATGATTCTTTTAGACGCGTCTTGGTTTTTGGCTTACCGAATGATTCGGCTAAAGTTGAATATACAAGCTTAACTTCACGCATATTATGAGCACGGTCAAAGTTTTCAATAACACGCATTTTTTGGCTTTCATTCAACTCGAAATTCTTAAATAACTTATTAGAAAATAGCAATTTAGCATTAAGAAGATTTACTTCATTAAGCTGAGACTTGAGATAACGTATTACATTATACGCTTCTGCTAGTTCATCTTCTTTAGGGGCCTCTTCTTTCGCTGGCATTTCTTCATCTTCGGTCAATTCTGACATGAGTTCATTAATATCAACTTCTTCATCTTCCATGGTTTCTTCACCTTCCATTTCCGATAAAGCTGCTAATACTTCATTCATATCAAGCTCTTCATCATCTTCTTCGTATAGATCAATGCCCTTGCCGTCTTCAGATGATGTAGCGGCGCTAGCGGATGGTTTACGATTATCAGATGACCCGATTTCAGATGAATCAAGTGCATCAAGTTCACGAAGTATTTCCTCGAGATCCATATCTTCCTCTTCAGCTACGCCAGAATATTTTGTATCATATTCTTCTTTTTCTAAAGCCGGACCTTTATCTGGAAGCGCGTCACCTGTAAATGACATGTCTTCTTCCATTTCATCTTCCAACTCTTCAGAAAGCTTAGCATGAAGGATTGATTGCAATCTCGGTGTAAATGCCTCCGTAAGTGCAGCTTTTGCATTAGCCATGGCCGTTTCACGTACAGCTTTGGCGTCAGCAATCGCTTCTTTTAAAAGATCATTCATGTTTTTCCTTAATTTAATTTATGGAATTAAGATTATTCAGAATCTTAATGGACGTAAATATATCGTCAGGGACCGCATATTATACTGCAGTATCTATAATATATATGCCGGTATGTGAAAAACCGGCCGTATAAACAGTAAGAAAGGCGACATAAGCCGCCTTTCCCATAAAAAAAAATAAAAAATTACTCAAACATACGTTGCCAGCGATGTTGACATTTATAAATGCTGGCCTTTTTATCGAGTCTTCGTTGCACTGAGGGTTTAATAAACTCGGCGCGCTCTTTAAGTTTATCTATAATACCGGAATCTTTTAACTTACTTTTCCATTTACGTAAAGCAAATTCAATATCTCCGTTAGGTCTACGTTCAGATTTTAATACCACGACTCCCGTCGGGGTGCCAGGAATAATAGATTGATGATGTCGTAACTGTTTCATATTTTGTTTAACTATATCTTAATATATAAACATTTTTTCAATTATCCAAATGTTTATTTTAACGACTCATTTACTTTATAGTATTTATTGAGTACAGTGCCCATATCATCATATGCCGATTCTAGACGCTGTTGTAGTTCATCCATTTCTTCCGCGGTGTTATTGAAAACTTTATAAGCTTCTTTTAATTGTTTCATATGTCTTGAAACTGTTACATTATCAAACCAATGTTCAGATTCTTGCAATGTTAATTGCTCTGCTATATCTACAATGTGGCCCATTTGGTCGGCAGTTTCACGTAAACGGGCTGCACGATAAATGTTTTCGCCTATTTGTTGATATTGAGATACGGCTTCGAGGAATTCTTTTTTCTGTTCTTTACTCATGGCTTTTGGTTCTTCTTCTCGCAGCCATTTTTCATAAAGTGAAATCGCTGATAATTTTTTATTCATTAGGTATCTCCCGTCGATTTGCTAAAAATTTATTAAGATTATCTATACCTTTATATAGTGCATTGATATATCTTGAAAATACTACAAACTCTTGTTCTGAATTATTACGTATAATGGTGCCGGCATCTTTATGCATGTCTTCTATCTGTAGTCGAATATCTTGAAATTTATCAATAATATCTGAATATGTTAATTCAGCTTGCTCTGACAATATTTCACTGATTTGTTGTCGTATTAATGATCTTATTTTATCGTGTGTCATCATATGTCCATTATGGAATCATTGGGCCGGCATATGGATATGTATAAGTACCTTGAACTGATGCTAGATTATTAACTGCATTTGGGCCTGTACCAAAAGTACCAACATTTGCAAATGGATCCATATAAATACCGGTACCAGCGAACCCAAAATTGGGCGTAGTTGTTCCGAACATTGGACCATATGAACTCAATCCATATTTCCCGGCTCTGAATAAACTTCTCCTAACAGTTGCCGGTGCGCCTTGAAGCGGCCGCGGATTTCCAAATGCAAAATTAGAGCCTAATGCCCATTCACCTGAACCTAGAGGATTATCACCGTCTGGCCCAGTTCCGCCTGTATACCCAACATATCCGGATGTAGTCGTTGGTTGCGGGCCCGGTTGACCTATAGGATTATTAGGCCCATATAGGCTGGTATTTGCTAATTGTTCTAACGATGGCATTTTAGAATTCCTTTATTATATTAGTTATCAACCTATTTATTGATAAATATGGATCCACATTGCTTTTAGCGCCGGCAGATTCATTTACTGGATTAAGAAATGCCCCGTGGGTCGATGGATTTGATACAAAATCGAATGCGATTAATTCAAAATCAGGTTGTACTTGTAACAATCGACTAGACCCATCCTCTGACATTACCTCTTTAACGGATCCCATGCCACGAGATGATATGCCTAAACGTATTCCTGATTTGAAAAGCTCCTTAAGTATATTACCGGAAGGTGTCGATAACACTTCAACCGTACCCGTTAAATCGTCCCCATCCCAATGCATTTCCAATACATTATGCGATACATTATTAAGGTTAACAACGTTTGAATCTGGATGATCTAATTCTCCTAATGCACGTCTTTCTTTTACAAAAGTACCGTTATATTTCGAGGCTTCACGTTCTAATATCGGGCGCGGATATACTCTACCGTTTTGATTTTTAGCATCGGCACGTTGTAATGTCCCTTTGACAATTAAACGGCCATTGTTAGTTTGCATGCTCTCGTTAATTTGCTGAGCATTTACCTGGAATGGTATATAATCGACAATTAATTGTTTGTTCATTTGTATTATCCTTTTCTCGGTAAAGCGATATATGGTGCTACCGCGGCGTCAATGATACGATTGTCACGATAATATCCACTAGGATCATAGAATCTATCAGTACCATTTGTTGTAACTGATACCGATGCAGTTGCGGATGTAAATGTAGTGTTTATATTCGGTACACCCCCTTCATTTATCGCAGTAATACTTAATGATTGACTGCCCGCAGCTAAGGTTGAGGAAAATAATGTATTAGGGGCTATGGTATTTGTAAATCCGGCAACAACCGCGGTAGCGGCTTGGTTTGCTATAGCACTATGCCACCTATGCAGTAAACTACCAGTTATATTACCAGTTTCAGCATAATTAAACGACGCTGTTACAACTCCATCAACGCCATTGGTATCTGATGCTGTAAAGCTTGACCCGGATGCAATATAAAATCTAAATTTCTTAGTGGATTGTATATGGTTATATGTATAATCCAATGCCCCATTATATGCATAAATATCAAAATAAAATCCACTGATACTAGCACTTAATGGATGCTGTGCACCTGTGATACTATTAGTAAGACCTGATGCCCATTCAAATTTACTTACCTCAGATGTATACCCAATTAAGAATGGAGTAGACTTGGCAGTAGTCGAATTATTTGCAGCTACAGACTGTCCTGGGCTTTTATATTCATTTAATATAATAGGGTCATACCAAGATATCTTATTCTGTTCTTGTATGAAACGTACACGGGCCGCCTCTATACCTTTAGATTCGATTAATTGTTTAATATCCGGTCTTCTAACGAATTCTTGCCAACGTAGTGTCATTTAGATAATTCCTTTAATTTATTCGATAATCTCGTCATACGTTCATTTATCTTTGTAAACCGTATCCCAGTCGATTTCCAAAATTGTGATGAATTAACGCCCATTTCTGTTTTTAATCGTATATTGTTATGTACTATCTTTTCAATTTCAGCTAACATTTTGTTAACTTCCATTATACTTTGATTTACTTTTTTTGATGGGGTTGATGATTCGTCTTTTTTATATTGTCGATATGATACTGCCTCATCAATACTATAGCCTGAAGGTGATTTATATTCAACGCTTTTATGTAAAAATCCTTTCCGCTTAAGTGCTTTAAATATTGCTATAATAGCTTCCGATGTTGGATATCCATTTCTATCTGCTATCTTATCAACAAATGCCGTAACTAATTTATCCATTTCCGGATTACTAGATGGGGTTGATGATTCGTCTTTTTTATATTGTCGATATGATACTGATTCTAACATTCGAGCTTCATTAATAGCTCGACCGTTCTCATATGAAGCTACGGTAGTTTTATCGTCATACCAATCACTGACTTCATATCCGGTCGATATTTTGTTAACATGCTGTACATATCCGTTTTTAGAATCTTCTAACGCTTCTTTTTTAGCTTGGTCAAGCGTCATTGATTCATTTACGGTACCATTAAGTATTGGATATAGTTCCTTAACTAGATCTTCATCCACTGGAATCTTATCATTGAATCCCATACTATTGCCTAGGTGATCTACTACATCATCAACGTTTCCACCAGTAACCTTATAACCTAGGTTTTTAATAATATCAATCGCCAATTGGTCTAATGGTCTGGTTTCAATGCCATAGTCTTTTCCAGAATATTCATTATTATTCCATGCCTTGATATTCTTAAGTGCAGCTAAAATATCGTATTTTACGGCTTCTTTAAGACCGTACATTTCAGACATCATTTGTTTATATGTAGATTTACTTTCCATTGGACGAAAATATTTATTAGTTTTAGGAGCTTTTTTATATCCTAATATTTCAATTTCCGATGCCGGTTTTTCATCTTTGCGAAACGCATATGGAGTTTGGTATCCAGGTACATTTGCAGTGGTTGACTCTTCAGTAATGCTATCGAGTATTTCAATATCGACGGCATCGAAGGCATCTTTTATCGCTGCAATAATATCCTCATCATCAGATGCATATACATTACTACCATACATCTTATATTGACCTTTAAGGTCTCGTCGGTCCCCAATTACTAACTGTGCATTTCGGGCATCTCTGACAGCTACCTCGATATAATATGGCTCCTCAACGCCTAATTGATTTTCATCCATTTTGGCAATAGTACCTAAACGTTTATGTAAATATGAATCTGAGTTATCAACATCACCATCATTATCAACATCTTGATCATCTAAGTCTTGAAAATCGGCCGATGCTTCTTCGTCGTCAATAAAGTCGACTTTTTCGTGTATAAAGTATTGTTTCATCTCAGCTAATAATCCCATCTGTTATTGTTGTCTTTTGAATACATATATATTACCGCCGGTTGACTGAATTTTAATTGGCGCGATTTCATATACTGATCCGGTATTTAAATCGTTACCGGCAATTGTACCGCCGCCTACGACGAAAATTTGAGTACCAGCTGTATTAGATCCATTACCTAACATAAATGCACCGGCGCCATAATTAGATCCGGTAAATGAGGCGGTTGTAGTCGTGGATACTGTTACTGTACTATGAAAACGACCAGGAATTCCTAATCTCTCAAACTGATTATTAACGGTCGGGGTGACCGAATATGGACCGCTATTAAACGACATTAGTTACTCCTTTAACTTGATTTATAAGTTCATAATATCGAAGCATCGTCAATACATGTTTATCTTGAATAACTTTGATATTATTAAATGTATTTAACATTTCGGTAACTTCATGAAGTTTAATTTTTACAACTTTAGATGTTACTGATTTACTTAAATTTGCTAATTCCAATTGTAATGTAGGTATTTCACGCTTTATTTTATTCAATAAATCAGGTGAATTGTTAACTGAATTAACATACTCACGTAATAATTCTTTTTGTTTACCAGTAAGCCCGGCATATTTTTCATTGAAACGATCGACAACAATTTTAGAAGCCAACTGACGTATGATTGGATCTTCTTTTATTAATGATTCATTAACAGAGATTTCATTGGATTTCTCCGGATACATTACATGTTCAGTAACTACCGAAAAACTTCTAGTAATATCCGCGGGTGAATCGATTGACTTATATTCGAATAATTTATAAATACTTGCAAGTAACTTATAATTGTTGACATGCGAACCGATAAAATTCTCGAAAACAAAATTATTTTTAATATCACGTATTAAATTATATTTTGCACGACGTAATTCGCTTTCATTTAATTGTTTACGGGAAGCAATTGCAGTTGCGATAAATCGGGTCGCATATGATTTATTATCAAACTTTTCTTCCGTTAGTGTACGATATAATGATAATTCTTTATAAAGTTCACTACCTTCTTTGAAATGTTTTTTTAATATTGTAATAGCCGGTGATTTTTTATTATTCATAGTGTCAGCCGCGATTTGTCGTACTAACAATTCAAATAATATAGCTGTATTTTTTATCTTAGAATGTTTTAACGTATTCATTCAAACTTCCATTGTTTTTTTCGAGCATTTTTAATAAATATATAATAGCTACTATTTCATTAGTCATTTAACAAATTACTTTCATCTAACATAGTACCAAAATCATTATCTTGTTGCTCACTATGTAAACTTTCATGTAGTATTGTAGTTGTTTTTAATGTCGATGGAAGTTGTTTTATAAAAGCAGTGAATTCTGTTTGTTCCGTACTCAATGCACTTCCACCACGTGGAGTTGTTGTAGTACTAAGGTCATATAGTTTATTTGTATCTTTGACTCCGAATGGGTCGCGACCAAACGCATCTTTATGCCTACCCCATGTACCATATTTCTTAGGACGGCCCGGGCCCGGTGTATTTTTAGTAGGCATGCCCGGCAGTGACATTTTAGTCGCGATATGCATAGACGCAATATCATGCGGTGTTCCGAATGACATATTAGTCTTTTTCGGATCATTACCTTCATCTTCGATTTGCTTGCGTCGGAAACGTTCTTTGAGATCTTCAATTACTAATTCACGTTGCTGTTTCCATTCATCTTCAGATATCCCAAATATGTTTTCATAAATCCATTGTTCTGAAAACATGTTAAGTTCTTTGAGATTATTAGCTAGCCCATATTTTTCATTTAGTAATTCAACTTTCTGTTTTTCATAAATAATAGATGGGCTAGTTAATTGTAATTCAAAATCGACTAATTCGGCGTCTGTAAACCCCTGACTATAAAGATGTACTATGGCAATTTTAGTCAATTCTGATATGAATACTCGTTGTATCCTCTCTATGGTACGAGCAAATCGTATATCTTCTGCAGCGAGAGTACTCTTCCCTTCTACCCCTTCGTCGTATCCTAAGAATGCTTTAGGTATTTTTAACGCGGACATCATTTTGTTACGTAGATATTCAATATCTTCGATCTGCCCGTCATTACTTAATCCATTAAGTGACTCAATACGTGTACCCGATTCACCACCTCGTACGGGAAGATAAAAATCTTCCATCATATTCATTAAGTTGAATTTGAGGTTATAATCGCCAGTACGTTCATCAATATATGGAGTCTTTTTCATAGTATTAATGATATTTTTCATATGAGCATCGACTTCTGTGGGCGGAATATTTCCTACGTCGATATAAAATAATCGTCGTTCTGGGGCACGCATTATACGATGCAGCATCATGGCATCTTCCATAAGTATCAATTGCTTGAATACTTTACGTGCCGATTCAATCATTGATTTACCATATGGCAGATAATTTGCATCCGATAACAATCTAAAATGTGCTACCTCATATGGCTCATATGATTTTTTATCCGCGGCCGGTGAATATGATGTATTTTGAAATGTAAATTTATATGCATATGGGTTTTCTGGGTCATACCCCTCTTCGCGTACTACCTCATATGAAGACATAGGAGTTACATTTACAATACCAACCTCCGGTGATATGTCTAAGTACAAGTAAAAATCGCCATACTTACATGCATTACGTATCCATGGCCATAAATTATATTCGATATTTAGAATATCATAAAATAAATTATGTAAGATCTTTTGTATTTTATCGTTATTTGTCTTGATGCCCAGTACATCATTTTCAACGTTTTTCACTGTACATTCATCAGCGTAGACGTCCAATGCAGATCCGATAATTGGATCCAGATCCATTGCTTCATATTCTGTATACAATTGCATTCGGCTGGATTGATAACTATATCCCGTGCCATTGTATGTACTATAATTAGTACCTTTTTGGTGTATACTAGAAAATCTATCAGCGTATCGGCTGTTATGTCGATTACCTACTGACTGCAATCTATTAGTATCAACTACACGTATACGGTCTTTACCTATACGACGTACTACTACATTAGTTGAAAATAATCGTTGTAGTCTAGAAAAAAATGATTTATCTGTTGCCATAAGATTGACGGTACGTTAGGAAATTATGTTCTATATATAAATATGTAGCAATCACAATAACCATCCTAAATCTTCCTGTGGGCCGTTACCAGTTGACCAACTCCACCCCGGCGATGATGACTTTGTACTATAAACACTGGTATCAGTTTTACCAAAATGCCCTAATGCTTTACGTGATAAATCTAATCCTTGTTGCTGTAATCTTAAAGCAGTATCACGTATCCATAATGAAATTCCTAATGACATCGTTAAATCATCATTATATCCGCGGTCGGCTTCCGCCCGGGCACCATTCCATATAAACGTGAATAATTCATCTATAGTACGAGTAGAATGTATTACTAATGACTTTTCTCTGAAATATGTTTCTAATTTCGATATTAATAATGGTCTAGTTTTAGATGTTGTAGAAAACCCGGGTACCATTTGAGATTTATTTTTTAAATCATATCCTTTCATCAAATGAATATTTTCATCGATATACGCATCATTACGATAACTGTAATATAAATTACTGTAATTACGATCGATTAAAACTTGTAATACAGCCCAACCGACATTGGCATTCTCAACTACTAGTAAAGCATTATTATACTCAGTCGCAACCGCTAATAACATATTACCATATTCGGTTGTTCCTATTTTACCGCGGTATTCTGCTACTTGACGTACTGACTCGATATCAATAACATGAAATGCACTATAATCGCCACCGTCGCCTCGGGCAACGTCTGCCACCACTGTATACTTTTTTGAATAATTTGGGTAGTCCCATATCCAATAATTTCCATCAAAACCTCGCCGTTCTATAGGATCTTTAACATACGTTTCTTTATACCACTGTAATAAATTACCATCGATGACAGTATGGCCGGAGGATATGAAATCACAATCGCAATTGTGACTTATAATATTATTTGTTAAATATAAATGGCCATTATGTACATTGGCAAGATCATACATTTTAATATCATCTTCTATTAACTCATAATTGGTTACAGGAGACCCGTTTATAATATCTCCTAATTTTATATCAGATGCTAATACATTATTACCTTCATTAACAATTATATGATTTAAACTACATTTAAGTATATTATCCCCTATTGTTATATTTAGGTATTTAGTATGAGTTGACTCAAGTATACCATCAAATAACTGGAATCCGGTAGGAGTTAAAACTTCATATATATTATTATTCTGCTTTAATCGTAATTCGTCAATCGCAACTGATTCAATGATACCGGTTACTGTATTTCGTATTGTTACAATAGTATCACCCGCAACGCACTCTTGGGCTGCTTCTTTAACCCCTAACAATTCATTTTGTTCTTGTCTCCATGTTTCATCACGATCTGGATGTACTTTCCAATGCAACTCAACTGGTGTAAATAATCCATTACTACGTGCTTCGACCCACGTTTTATGAAACCAATTACCAGTACCATTTGGGGTTGACAATGCAATGCAACCACCACCAGTGGCCAATGTTTGTTGTGCCGCTGTCCAGATTTCATCTATGTTTCTGATAAAGGCACAGTTATGGCTAATAATACCATTACTATAATATTCATTATTCAATTCTACGTTAATCGGATCGAAAACTAAAAAACTTCCAGTTTCATATGTTATATCCGAAATAACTTTTCCTCCTTCTAATTCATCCCCGACTTCTAAATGGCATGCTTCGAGAAAATCATTCGGTGTTATCTTTAATAAATGATTTTCTGTACATCTGATAAAAGAAGCGTCACTAAATGTTATATGAAACATAATGTCAACTTCTTTTCTACTTATACCGGCAAAATTAGAGTATCCCGATGGAGTTAAAATTTCATAATAGGATATATTTTCTAATCTATTATAAAAGTCGCCAATTGAAATAGTCTCGCTGATACCGGTAAGCTTGTTTCGTACAGTTATTTCAGTATTATAATCGCAACACTCGTCCATTACCAGTAACGATAACGCTTCAGATCGGCCGGATGTACCTGCGGATGATACGGCTTTAACTTGCGATCCGTTGGCGAATCGCAGACTTAATTTATTATTTTCTTCTAACTTACCCTGTAACCATTTAGGTAAATTATCATGCATTACCTGTATTTTAGTTACTAGATTTTTCGCAACATCTTTAGTTGTTGCAATAACTAATACATTGAAATCCGACTTAAATAACATAGACCATAATACATATCCAGCCGTTAATGTAGAAATACCTAACTGCCGTGATTTGAGTATAATAGTATATCTTGAATCGCGTATCGTATGTAATACATCTTCCTGAAACGGGTATAAGTGAAAATAGGTTTTACCTTTAGTCGGATGCTGTATAACACAGTATTTTTTCATAAAATGTGCTGGGTCGACAGCGCATTTTTTGAATTCATCTTGTATAATTTCACGTAATGATTTTTGTGGTTGTGACATGTTAAAATGCTACTACAATAAGTCCAATCATTCCACCTAATACAACCGCACCGCTGGCTGTTAATATAGCGATTCGTTTAGTACGCTCCACACGTGCTTTTTTTAAATAAAGAGTAATTTGTTCATCCTTTATGGAAATTATATTATTTAGATCGGTAATTTCTCGTTGATAACTATTTGATATATCACGTTCACGTGTTATTATATCATCTTTCTTATATAGTTCAGCGTCTTTAAGATCTATAATAGTATACGCCTCACGCAGTTCTGCACGACAATAATCGTATGACTCGATATCTTGTACAGCAGAGATTAAATATGACTTAGGTAAACAAATTAAACTGTCAGTTACTGTATCGTTCTGAGAAAAAGTTTGTAATGTCATTAACATTAAACTTAGCAATATGCTCCATGGCTTCATTACGTTCCTTTTTAATTTTATTTATTATTCGTTTACTACTATCAACACGAGATTCAAGTGAATCAATTGATTTTTGGTATTTTTCAATATCCAATAAATAAACATCTCGATCATGTTGATGTCTCGCGATTACTGTATTTAGGCTATCAACTTGATGTTGTAACTTATATTCTTCAATAGAGGTATCGGTACCGGGCCATGCCATCAATAATATCACTCCTAATAAGAATATAACGGTTATTATATATCTAACTTCTTTAGCTTGCATTATTCTAAATCCTTTAGTAATTGTTCTCTAAATTTAACGTACTCATTATCTATAAAATCTAGATATCGATCACGGTCGGTCTGATCCCATGTCTCTAAACTACCATCGGCATTAACATAAGTCAATTTACCTTTAAGTGCCTCACGTAATATTTCTATTTCGCGATCAGTATCTTTAAGCCATGCTTCCGCATTAGAACGCATATATTTTTTAGAATATTCTTCCCATGCATGTGCGCCTTGCAACTTAATTTTACGTTCCATAACTAATACACAACTAAAACATTTTTTATGAATACGATACATTTTTTCATGTAATCGTTTTTCATGATCGTGCATAGAGTTACCACATTCTGGACATAATGAAGGGATGGTTAATGCCTCACGGACCGATTCAATAATACTATTGGCAGCAGTTTTTACACGAAACCCATCTTTCTGTTCCCATCGATGTGTAACGCCATTTACATCGGTCTCATACCAAATTTCGCCTAGTTCGCGTTTTTTATTATGGCCGGTGTTACTTAACGAAATACTTGTACGTTGCTGGCTACTATGTTGACCAGACAAGTATTCGCGTAAACGCTGTGTATTTGTTTTTTTAGACATAACTGATTGTTTATAATAAATTAAAGAGGGCCGCCGGAATATTCTGGCAAGTCTTTAGTAGTCGGGGCAACTTTTACATTTGCAGCCGGTTTGGGAGCCGGTTCTACTTTTGGGGCCGGTTCTACTTTTGGCTCCGTGGGCTCGGTTTTGAATGACATAATAATACGTGATAATTTACTTTTTGGCACGCCTATCAAGTTAGCAAATTTAATAATAGCCTCTGCACGTACTTGATCTGACTTATCGGCTAACCGAGCTAAACGTTTACCAATTACAGTAGTACTCAATATATCAAATATTCGATTTACATCGGTACGCCCTTCCTCATCTGGCATTGCCGGTATTGGTTCAGTTTCTTCAGTTAATGACATTAACTCGCTACGTAATTTTTGTTTAGTTGCGCCATCTAATCCAACCAAATTGATCATGGCAACAATGAATTCTACTTTTTGTGGCGCGGTCATCTTACTAAATTCAGCATCTTCCATGAATTTACGTAAATACGTTTTAGTGGGCCCCTTTGCTTTCTTAATAAAATCTGCTTCTTTTTTTGATTCATTCTCAAGAAGCACTTTCTTTATTTGTTGCCGAATGGCTTCGCGTATTAATTGTTCCTTATGTGTCATTTGATACCTTTTATATATAATATATATCATCGAGCGTAACGAAGTATACCAAGTAACTGATTAATACCGGCAAACACACCTGTATATTTATATGTATTTCCTTTATAGACAAATACGATGCCTTCGGCAGGAACTATTTTTTCAAAGCCGCCTAATTGTTTTATGCGTGTTAATTGATCTTTAAGTTTACGTAATGATTCTAGATTATTAGATGATTTAATATCACGTATTGCATTAGCTATATCACGACGTAAGTTTTTTACAGATTCATCTGGGTTTATAGCTAAGAAATTAGATATATTGGACATGACATCGGCGCCTAATTCTAGAAAAATCTGCTCGAACTTGCCAATATTATTTTTAGCGATCCGGGACATATCATTTTTATCTATTTCAATAGCTTTTTTTAGAATCTCGGGATCTGTGATATTTTTACGGTCTAATCTATACGATTTATCCTGATACGCCCACCGTTGTATTAATCCTTGTTTTACATCTAGTGGTAAATTTGGAAATTGTAAATCGATATATTTTGCCCAGGCCGCTTCATGATATTTAGATACTTCATCAGAATCTTTAAGATTATACTGATTTTGTAGTACGTTAATTTTATTAATATAATATGGTACTTTTTCATCAAACTTAATATCTCGTTGCATTTTGATGATATTAGGCGGTATTATCTTAAAATGCTTTTGCGTATCAGCGTTTACTTTGGTTATTAATTTTTGTAAAGTGCCACCTAATTCCGGATATGACTTTATTTTAGTACCATTTTCATCATATTCATCTATTCCATGGAGCTGTAAATATGCTGCGGGGCCATAATTAATAACATTTTTAGTAGCCGGATATATAATTTCTACATTAGCAAAACGCCTACCGTTTTGGAATATCTTAGTACGCACATCTACCGGTAGTTTTTCAATTGCATTTTTCAAATCCTCCATGGCATATACAAATGCATTTTCAATCTCACCGCGGCCAGTGAATTTGATTTTAAGGTCATCAATACTCATAGGATTAATAATAGTCGATTTATTACGAGCCGTACCGACTTGCCCATCCTTATAAGTTATCTGTATGTTTTGGCCATCCGTTTTTTCACTAACATCTGATTCAAGATCTAACTCTCCGGCTAATGATCTACGTACAAGTTCTTTAAGATCTGCAAACGTTAAATCGTTATCATCAAATGGGTGAGCCATATGACCAGCGGCCCCCCCTTCTAGAATTAAGGATTCATTAATACCCATCTGTAAATCATATGCGTTAGTACGCATACTTGATAGCGTATCCATAAATTCTGATCGTCTTAAAACTTTAAACGCTAAATTTTCTATACTATATTCACCGCCCGATTCCAATCCAGCCTGACGCATAGATTTAATACGAGCTTTAAGTTGATCAATCGTTGCTATGGCTTTATCAAATTTACCGGCCTTGATTAGTTTTTGTATTACTGGTAAATTAGCTTCGTATGATTCTGCTTTTTTTATTACATTCGATTTATCTATTTGCACTTTATCCGGATCGGGTGTGTTGATCCACTTATTATTTAATATGGAATATACGCCGCTCGATACATGAGGATCACCGATATTTTCAATATACACTTCAACCGGATATCCGTGTATTGTAATATCATGAGTTAAATTCCATATAGTTTTTTTAGATAACATATAATTTCTGACAATATCAGCATTACCGTTAAGTTTACTAAAATCTAATCGCAAGTGTAAATCAATATCTGAATATTTAGACCAATTATAATTTGCAATGCTGCCGGTTAATACAATATCATCTAAAACAGTACCAGCCGGTAATTCAAGTTCTTTGAAGAAATCATTTGCAATTTGTAAAAGTTTTCTTCGCACTTCAGATTTAAGTTCATTATTCTTTTCCCATATAACAGGATTCAATTGGTCTTGTACATTGAAACTAGTTAAAATATCCGGCGCGACGTCTTCCTCGATACCGGGGGCAATTTCACGTATTAAATCTCTCCACCATCCGGGTTGCAATGATGATTCTGATACCGATGTAGTACGGGTACTTTTACGTTCGTCTACTACATTTAGCGGCTTACCCGGGGCCAGTTTATCATGTATCATATTGAATACGTCTATATTGTTAAAACCTAATAGATTTCTATAGGTTTTAGTATCTATAGCAGCTGCTAATGATTGACGAAGTGTAGTACCACTCATTTCACCATAACCGGGTATATTGAGTTGTATATGCGGGGCTATTATAATATAGCCATGTTTAGATAACGGCTGTAATACTTCATTATCTTTATACGGTTGAAAATATCCAGGAGTACCATCTTTTTTAGTGTATGATATACGGCCCGCATCTTTATCACCATACATAAAAATTACCGCGGTAGTTTCCGGATCAAATTTATTCGTTATTTCCAATGACTGATATGGTGATTTGGTCATTATGATTTGTGATTCCGGTACACCATATGCCTTTATAATTTCACGCTTTTCGTTAAAATTAAAAGGAGATTTTTCATCTGTTTTATCGGACGTAGATATAAAAGTATTTTTTTGTCCGAATTTTTTTGCTAACCAATCATAAGTTGCTTTATGATGTTGACCCATAGGCTGAAAACGGCCCGGATATATAGCAATGACCCGTTGTATATTAGTTTGTTCAATAATTATACTGTCAGCTATCCAGTTACCTAAATTCATTATGTGACCCTTTTGAAATAATTATGATTATACGTAAAATACATGATTGTAGTACGCATTGGTATTTATGCTACTTGACTAACCGTGATAATTACACTTGGGATTACAGGAATGTTACCAGAGGCCGCGAAATGTTCAAGTATAGCACGGCCGTTTAGTGATTGCCATGCAATTTCTACATAATCTGAAGATGATAAGGGATACATCCAATTCCATGCTGCTACGGATTGTTCATTATTACGTAAATAAACTGATGTAGCCGTGTTTGGTATATTATCGCCGTTCTTTTTTAACCATATATAAACAGTATCGGCACCTGTGGTTGCGAATAATTGTGCAGAAAATTGTATGTTATATATACCAGTAGATGGTATAGTTAATCTTGATCCGCTTACGACAGTGACACCGTCATATACATCCACTGTATTGACATACATTGACTGTGATACACCCGCCGATCCAGATTGTGCTGTATCATCTGAGAATGCGCCATAATTAAATTGTCTATTGTTATTAATATAAAAAGATCCAGTTATTATATTAAGACCTTTGCCGCCCTCAAAATAACCAGAATATACATTATCGGCAGACGCGCTAGGGTGTGTTACTCGTACACGTAATCCAGCTGCTAACGATCCCGAAGAATAATTTTCTACATAATAACCGGTAGTTTTTACGTCTAATTTAGCTTGTATACCGCCTACACCTTTACCAATACCTATAGCCATGGCCCGATTCGGCTCGGTCGGTACTTGGAAAGCTACACAATCATATCCCCAGCCATTAACACCCAATACTACATTGCCGCCGGAATCTTTAGTATACAATCTACCATTGGCATCGGTGGCTAAAAATAATCCGGATGCGGCTGGGGTAGTAGCTGAACCCGTATCGATGGACTTAAATAGTACACCATTTTCAAATAATGGTTTTGATGCGGTTATATAACCAGTACTATCGAGCCTGAATCCGGATCCGGTTATAGTTAAAGTAGTACCATCGCCGATGATACGGTTACCGCCAGATTTACCTAAATTAAAATCGACTAATGATAATGTTAAGCCTTCATTTTTACCACTAGTACCATACCGCATATAGCTTTCTGAATCAAAATAAAATTCGGCTCCAACGCCACCGGCGGAATAATCGTCGGTAACATCTGTAAATATCGAGCCCGAATATAACACCCACCCGGGACGGTTATACTGGGAGGCGGATGTCGATCCTTTATATCCAACTGATCTTAAAAATGGCATGATTAAATATACTTTTTTTTTGTTAACCACTCAGTACATTACTACCGTTAATTTCTATACCACTCGGTGCAACGCTGCCGGCAAATAATGACCCGGTTAACACATTGTTATTACCTTGAATATATAAATTATCACCACTCATGGTAATATTATATAATATTGTAGAATATTCTGCCGGAAATCCTAAGTAATTAAGATATTCAAATTTATATGTTAATGGTATATTTAAGTGTTCAGATGGTACTCGCAAGTCAATACGTGCATAATTAGGAGTAAACCCGGTCTGTGTATCTGATCTTAAAGATATATCAGCTAAATGCCATGTACCGCCTCGTATTAAGAAATATATCGATACTGGTTTATTTTCCGTGGCAGTAAATGTAAATGCGGTATCTGTATAAGGCACATTTAATGAAACTGCATTGTTAGGATATGTACCAGTAGTATCAGTTGTTGATATAATACCTAACAATGTACCATATGGGCCATTTATTATAGGATCAGTTTGGGTTGGTAATTGATAAGTTATAGGAGTTGTTATACCCGTATTAGTTATAGTAGATCCACTAATAAATACGGCCATATGACCTGTGCCTAATGCTGACACACCGGCTGGCGAACCGCTGATATAATGTTTAAACGTTAATACATAATCGGTATTTTGTGATAACGTTGGCATATGCCCATTATCTTCTCTTAATTTGAAAACAACGCCGTTACTAGTTGAGAATGTAGTACCGGTATCAAAGCCAATACGAACCGCGCCCATTATATATGTCGGATCATATAATAATGCCCCTAACGTATCCTGTACAATATTAGTACCTACTATACTCGATGTCCAACTATTGGTAATATCATCAGTATTAATGAAAAAGCCGGTGCTAGGATCGGTTGCCCCAATTATTGGGTTAATTAATGCTGGCTGGGATCCTGTAATAAGCTGTTCTTGCTGTTCTAATACCGTAATACCTAAATCACGAAAATTACCATAAGCACTGCCGGGCTTATATGAAGTACGTATTGCATATACATCACCAGTAGCCGGATCTAAATTACTAAGTATTATACGTGCATAACTTTGGGACTGTGGAGTAGCTACTACCGCTTGTGGTTGTACAAAACTAGCCGTAAAATTATTCGTATCATCTGTAAATGAACTAAATGTAGCCGTCATCACCGGTGGAGTAAGTACGGCACTCTCGGTATATACATCAAAATTATTATAATTAAATAATTGGGCTGCAGTAGTATTGTCAGTTACAACTATAGTATTAACATTTTGTACTTGTACAATATTAAACCAAAATGATCCGGATATCTGAATTCCGTTAGGGGGTGGATTAATTAAACTGTACGGGGGCGCCGTTAATGAAGTTATAAATGCATTACCAGTGCCGTTAGCAGTAGTTACGGCCTTACCGTCACTATG
>SXGQ01731491.1_pt1 | contig 19449 bp, 19 predicted proteins | sample 3178371 | NCBI WGS metagenome assembly SXGQ01 (sample SAMN11356859, study PRJNA531348) | freshwater metagenome | isolation source: freshwater sample F1-20 | place: China: Fuxian Lake, Yuxi | collected 2017-12-25 | reverse complement strand
CGCTACGACAACAAGCACTGTGTCGTGGGATCCAGCTTGGACCAAGGCTCAGCTGCTTGAGGTAGCTCTCCAGTTGAACCTGAACGTATCGTCTGCTAACACTAAGAATCAGATCATAGATGCTCTCACAGCAGCTACATCGACCTGATTCAGATTCTTAAAGCCTCACTCCACGGATATTTTCTGGAGTGAGGCTTTTTCCAGCTGGCAGACACGCATCCTAGTTATATCGAAGATATCTCCTATCTGCTGCAACGTCATACCATCGTCGTTCTTATTAGACGCGATGACGGCACAGTTAAAATAGCAAGGTGAGTTCATCCATTGTCTGCATGACTTTTTAGAGCATTGCGCGCCCCTCTTCTCATGCTCTACGAAGCAAGTTGTTCCCACTAAAATTTCATCCAGCTTGTTCTCCATTTTTATGTTACCTTCCTCTCTTTGATAATATCTTTACTCTAGAGGACCGTATTTTCATCCTCAATAGGAAAAGTTGAGCACTAGAAAAATCCTGGTAGTCGACACATCGGTTTTGCTTCATGATATGCAAAGCATCCACTCCTTTCCAGGCAACGACGTGGTTCTTCCGCTGGTGGTACTTGAAGAGCTTGACAGATTCAAAGAGCGTCAAGATCTTCTAGGATCAGCAGCTCGCTATGTCAACCGCTATCTTGATAATCTAAGATCGCGTGGACATCTTCATGATGGAGTTCCTGTCGATGGAGATCAAACAATTCGAGTTGAAAGTGAGCTGAGTCCATTGGGCATCCAGATGCCCGCTGGCCTCGATCCCGAGAAAGGTGATAATCAACTTGTTGCGGTGGCTCTCGGCCTCCAGAAGTGTCACGCAGGGACGCCGGTCAAGGTCGTTACGAAGGACATCAACCTCCGCGTTAAATGTGACGCGTTGGGTCTGACGGCAGAGAATTATTTCAGGGATCATATTCGTAGCGTGAAAGAAGGCCAGAAAATGTTCTCTGGTCAGGAGCTCATTGAGCTGTCAGACCATGACATCGACATGTTCCACGCTAACAAATCATTGGAAGTAACCGAGTGGATGCCTAACCTTCTTCCGAACCAGTTTGTGCATGCTACATCCGATCTTGATCCGAAAAAGTCGTTTCTTGCTATTCATAAGTCCGGAAAACTTCTTCCTATCAACTACAAGTGTAATGGAATCAGCGCTAGGAGCAAAGAGCAGAAGTTCGCATTGCATGCCTTGATGGATCCTGATATCCCACTTGTTTCATTATCTGGACTTGCAGGGAGTGGAAAGACGTTTCTTACTCTCGCTGCAGCGATGCAGGGATTCAACGAAAAAATTTACAAGCGTATTGTGATTACAAGATCGATAGAACCAGTTGGAAAAGAGCTTGGTTTCCTACCTGGTGATCTCAACGAAAAAATGGCGCCGTGGCTTTCTCCGATTGTTGACAACTTCAGACAAGCTTATGGTGATTCAACTTACTTTGAGATGATGAGACAGAAAGGAGACATTGACATTGCTCCTTTGTCTTTCATCCGAGGTAGAACGTTTGCAGACGCATTCATCATTGTAGATGAAGCTCAGAATACGACTATTCACGAATTGAAGACGATCATCACTCGAACAGGTAAAGGTAGTAAGATCGTGCTGCTCGGAGATATTGATCAGATCGACACTCCTTACATCGACAGCTACTCAAACGGTCTCACGATTGCTGTTGAAAAGTTGAAGACCTCTCACCTTACCGGGCATATCACTCTCGAGAAGGGAGAGCGCTCGGATCTCGCAACACTTGCAGGCCAGATGCTCTAGTTTAGCATACTTAGAGCTGGAGATCGGCTCATGCCAACTAGAATAGACCTACAACGATACAAGAAAACGTATCCGTTCATACGTCGTGAGCCGAAACTTTTCTATCTGTCGGAGGACGGTTTGACGGCGACCATTAAAACAGCTGAGGTCTCATTCGCTGGAAGCGACACTATCACACACACTTTCACCGGTGTAGCCTTCACAAGCATACCGAAAGTGACAGTCACTCCTGTTGGCATGGGAGCTAATTTCAACGTTTACATTGATTCTGTCAGCATCTCCCAAGTTGTTATAAAAGCTTCCGTCGCAAACGGCGATTCTGTTCATATTCATGCGATTGAGGTGACCTGATGGCTGTCAATGATTTTAAAGCAAAAGTTTTAAGAGTCAATCAGATCATCAACTCTGGTAGCACCAGCACATCTCCCCTTCTTGTGTACGGATTAGGTTCTGCGACTGACGCTTCTGGTAGCTTCACCGCTGCTCATTTCGCAGGTACCGGAAGTGATGTATGGATGTTCATTTCAGGAACTCAGGGCGGTGCAGGCTCTGCTGGTTCCTACGGAGCGGTTGCTTTTAAGGGTGATGTCGTTGTGTCAGGAGTCATGCAACTCGGTGAGCAGCCATCCGCTCCTGCAACTCCAGCATCTGACAAAGGAGTGATTTACTCTGTAACTGGAAATCTATTTTTCAAGAATGATGGTGGAGCTGAGTCAAACCTTCTGTCTAGTTCAGTTGCAGGTTCAAATACTCAGGTACAATTCAACGACAGCGGTCTTCTTGGAGCAACTTCCGGATTCACTTTTGATAAAGCAAGCGGCGATGTCACCATGTCAGGTGACTTGCGCGTCAATGGAAATGAAATCAAATCGAGCACCGGAGCCACTGCTATCACGTTGAGCGGTGACAGTGTCACAGTTGCAGGTGATCTAACTGTGAACGGTACGACAACTACCATTAATACACAGAACCTGCTGGTTGAAGATCAGACCATCGTGATGGGTTATGGAGTAGCAGGTGTAAATCGAAATGGCGGCATAATTCTGTCGTCAGGATCATCAGATCCAACTAATGTCAGTCCTGATCTCGTTTTCGGTCGTGTCGATGTTGATACATGGGGCGCGGGGCGTATGAAGACGGACAATGGCGTTGTGACCAACATGACGGGAATGAACCTGACAAAACTGCGAGCACTAGAAGTTCAAGTCGCAGGAGCTGTTGATGGTCTAAACGTCCAGGGTACTGAGCTTGTTTTATCAAGCTCTAGTACGAAAGGAATTCAACTGAAGCACGGGCCACTTCCGAACGGCATTGTTGCTTTCTCTGAGCATGCAAACAAGTACATAACTTTCAATCGAGATTCAATCGCTTCACCTAACCGAGCTGTGGTCAGTGCTGGGACTGGATACGACATGCAGCTGACAGGTTCAAAGATAATCATACAAGGCGGTCCGCCAGGAGTTCCGACAATCGAAGTGTGGACTGGTGGAACTACGCCGAACCCATTTCTGCAGTTTATAAGCAGTTCTTCGACCTCTTCTATTGAATCTAGATCATCGAACAACTTAAGAGTTGGAAGCGAATTCCAAACTTCAATTTCTGGTAGTCAAGTTCAGATCATAGGACTTTTGACAGGTTCGAATGCTAGGTTCAATCAATTCACGGGTTCATTAACGAAGCTTGCTGGTGGTGGAGATTACCTTATCGCAGGATCTAACATCAGCCTATCGACTGGGTCTTTAGGTGAAGTTACCATCTCTTCAACTGCTGGTGGTGGAACTCCTGCAGGCTCAAACACACAGGTGCAGTACAATAATGATGGAGTTTTCGGAGCTAAATCGACATTTGTATTTGCAACAGGTTCCGATCGCCTCAGTGTCACTCACGTTTCTGCTTCAACACTAACAGCTTCATTTATCTCACCAGGATCTCCTCTTGTTATTCGTCCGCAAGGAGACGCAGTAACAGCAGGTTCTGATGTGTTCTTTTTCGTTTCTGGTTCTGCCACCGACCTCTCTGTATTTCATGGAGCGGTTACGACGTCAGGATCTCTAAGAATAAAAGATGGAGGCGCTAACGTTGCTGTTATACTGCAACCTAACGGACAAATCAGTGGATCAGCAGCCTTGCTTGCTGGTGGAAACATAACTGCTGGTGGTAGCGTAGCGTTCGGAAATGGAACTCTAGTCACAACGTCATCGATTGCTACGATCGCTAACGTAACTGCTACGACAGTTAACTTTGCTGGAGCTGCAACAACCCTAACGATGGGAGCAACTTCTGGAACGGGCAGTATTAGAAACGCGTCTGTTACACTACCAAACGCGACGCTGATAAATCTCTCATCAACTTCTGCTGTGACTATTGGTCATGTCGGAGCATCTGGTCAAAACTTAACGATCTCTTCCTCAAACGGAAACGTTTTAGTAGAGGGAACGATATTCTCAGTAAACAATGTTTCTGTTCCAGGAATTCTAGAAGTCACAGGCAGCGCGACCGGATCGATTGCTAGATTCCAGCAGCTATCAGGATCTTTGACAAAATTGCAGGACGGAACAACAAATTATCTGGAAGCTGGTTCGGGAATTTCAATCACAACAGGATCTAATGGTCAAGTAACAATCACAGGTGGAGCTGGCGCAAATTTCGTCACCTCCTCCGATCTTCCCGCGGCTAGCCCTTTCACGGTCACGATCCCAACGCAATGTAATTTCATCGGTATCGAGATATGTGGCGGTGGCGGTGGTGGCGGCGCTGGTGGTAAGCACGTGAATGGTAACGGAAGCTGCGGTGGCGGTGGCGGATCAGGAGGAAATTACTCCAGCATAGTGTTTGACGCCTCGACCATTAGGTCTATCAGCTCAACTCTCACAGTTACTCTTGGAGCTGGAGGCAATGGTGCAGGCGCTAACTCAGGTGCAGCTACAGCTACAGGAGGTAATGGGAACAATGGAATCGCCAGCACTGTCGCTGCAGGAGCCACAACTATTCTTTTCGCTCCTGGAGGAGCAGGGGGAACAGGTGGTGGTCAAACGACGGGTAACGGAGGTAAATCGACGTCCTGGAAAGATGTAGGTGGTGACGGAGCAAACGGGTCCATCACCGCTAAGCCATCAGCCCCACTTGCTGCAGGATTCGGCGGCGGCGGCGGAGGAGGAGGTGGGTTATCAGCCTCGGTAACACCAGTTGAGCGTGACGGTGGCAACGGTGGACTCGGAGGAGACGTCCGTATAGATAACTTAAGTCGAGCGGGAGCTGGTGGAACTGCAGCTGGAATCAGGAACGGAGCAAACGCAACAGCATCAGCCACTTTCAAACCGACAGGCGGCGGCGGCGGTGGCGGTGGCGCTGCTAGAAATGGAACATTATCGTCAGGCCCAGCTGGAAATGGGGGTGCTGGAGTTCAAGGCGGCGGTGGCGGTGGCGGTGGTGGAAACGTCGACACCGCCGGAAACGATGGCGGTGCTGGAGGAAAGGGCGGAGATGGTTGGTGCATCATCAGATTCTTCTAACCGGTGATCATTTAACTTTTCATCTCTCTTCCTAAAATTCCATGTGACGTTTAACTCAAGCCCATTTCAAATTCCTGAGCAGAAAAAGTTTAAGCTAATATTCGTTCAGGACTTCTTACTGTCCGACCTGGTAGGAGGAGCTGAGCTTTCTATGGATGCTCTCCACAAATCAGCTCCCATAGATTTTGCTGTTGTGAGATCGAATCAGCTGACTCTAGAACTAATAGAGACTCATCGTCAAGCTCACTGGGTCTTCGGAAACTTTGCCCATTTAAAACCAGATCTTATACACTTTTTCTCAGTCTCTGGAATCAGCTACTCCGTATTTGAGCATGACTATAAATTCTGCAGATGGAGATCAGTTGAAAGGCATCTAATAGAGGGCAAAGAGGAATGTCTCTGCGAGCAGCATCCATGGGGAAAGCTCGTTAAGCAGTTCTATCTCAAAGCTAAACAAGTCTGGTTCTGCTCCCAGCGTCATATGCAACGATACTTTGATAGGTTTCCTAGTCTAAAATCAGCTAACTGCTCTGTGCTATCTGCGGTATTTGGAGAAGAGTTTTTTACGAAGATTGTTCCTCTCGTTCAGTCGTTATCTTCACGTAAGAAGTCTGGTTGGCTCACGCTTGATTCAGATTCGTGGATCAAGGGAACAGATGACGCAAAGAGATGGCTTGAGAACAACGGAAAGAGCTACAGCTTCATCAAGGGAATGACACCTGACCAAGTGCTGGAAGCGATGGCTAACGCAGAAGGATTCGTTTGTCTTCCTAGAGGAGCTGATGTATCCAACAGGATGGTTACCGAAGCGAAGTTGTTAGGCTGTCATATCGTGACTAATGAAAATGTTCAACACATCGGTGAGGAATGGCTCGAGCATTCTGACGTGAACTTCACTCTCCAATGGCTTTATAGTCGTAGACAAGTGTTCTGGAATAGGACGATGGAGCTTGTGAAATGAGAATCATGTTTGTAGCTCCGAGGAGCATCTCTCGCCATGTGTACAATCAAGTACCATTCAGGTTCGATTACGCATTTTGGAATTTCTTTCTTCCACTCTCAAATCTAGGACACGTCGTTTCATTCTTTGACACTAGCGTGTTTGGGAATGATCAGTTCAAGGTAGACTTTGAAAATTTCAAGCCAGACCTTCTATTTTGCGTGATGACAGGCGATTCTACTGTCTGTCCAGATGAACCCTGGGAGTCTATCAAAGCTGTCACAGAGCGCGGAAATTGCAAAACTTTTAACTGGTTCTGCGATGATACCTGGAGATTCGATAAATTCTCATCAAGTGTTTGTCATAACTTTCATTTTAGCTCTACAACAGAGAGAGGTTTTATTGAACGTTTCAAGTCGATCGGTTACGAGAACATTCGTTACGCCAACTGGCACAGCAATCCAGACGCTTACTCGACCGTTTTTTGTCAAAAGAGTAATCTTCTTGGATTCATTGGTAACTTGAACAAAGACAGAGAACGTTTTATCTCTCATCTTCATTCGAAGGATTTCCAAGTTGCTAATGTAAAAAATGCATCTTTTGAAGACATGATCCATCTATATTCATCTTCTCTAGCGGGTCTTAACTTCACAAAGAGCGCCTCCGACGGTCGACGTCAGATGAAAGCTCGAATCTTTGAGATTCCTGCGACTAGAACGCTTCTGCTGACCGAAAACGTTGAAGGTATAGAGGAATTTTTTGAAGTTGGCAAAGAGATAATGACTTTCGATGATGAACTTGATCTGCTAGAGAAAGTAACGTGGGTAAACGACAACCCTGAATCAGCTTTTAAGATGGCACTTGCTGGTCATCAGAGGTATCTGAAAGAGCACACCTCACAGGTCAGACTCTCTAATCTTTTGAGCTCTCTATCGTGAATAATACGGTCTACATAAAGCATCATCCACACAGCGCAGGCAAGTGGATCTACGAAGGTTTTGCTCGGGCATGGATGTCTCTTGGGTTCGAAGTTTTGTTTTTTAACGATATTTCGCAGATTAAAAGCGATGCTAGATTCATAATGACGACCGAATCCGACATCGAAAGAGACATGGACGTTTTGGGCAGCGTCGAAAAATCGTTTGTCTTTGTTCAACCCTTCAAGTTTCCTGAACCCTGGGGTCGTCATCCCAACTGGGTAACATCAGTTAGAAGAGAAACAGCTGAGAAATCAAATTTACTCTCTTCGATAAAGAAGTGGACATTTGTTAACGATGTTCAAAATGAGAATTACAAGCCGTGGACTGACGTTCACTACGTCCCATTAGCTTTTGACAGTCTTGGATACCAGCTCCCAGATTTTAACATTGAGAAGAAGTTTGATGTTTGCTTTGTGGGAGGATGGGCAGATAACGGATTCAACGAGAAGCAAAAGAGGATCATCGATTATCTGGGTCCGATCCAGCAGTCTGGAATTCGCTGCGGATTCTTCATCAACTCTGGATTAACTCATGAGCAGGAGAATTTTGTAATCTGCTCGTCCAGGGTGGCTATAAACGTTCACGATGAATACCAGGTGAAGCTTGGTCTAGATCTCAACGAAAGAACTTTCAAATCTCTCGCTATGAATGGAGTTTTAGTTTCTGACAGCGTCTTTGAGATGAAAAACTTGTTTCCTGATGTGAAAATTTCCAATAGCCCTGAAGAAATGCTGAAGATCGTAAACGGTTATCTGGAAATCGATGAAAACGAACTCAAAAATGAGAGATCGAGAAACAGGAACATGATATTGGAGAATCACACCTATGTCAAGCGCGTTGAGAGGATGATGAAGCTATGATAAAGATGACCGTGATCATACCTTGCTACAATTCCGAGAAGTTTCTTGAGAAGTGCATCGAGTCCGCTGCGCTTCAAAATTATGAGAATACTGAGGTGATTGTTGTAGACAATGAGAGCACCGACTCTAGTCTTGAGATCGCGAAGAGGATGCAGATTCGATTTCCCTCTATCAAGGTTGACACTGCTCTCAATATCTACAAGTACTCCTACCAGGAGCCGGTCGAGAGAGCTCTCGAGATTAGCACAGGAGACTACTTCACGATACTTGGATCAGATGATTTCTTACACCCAAATTACGTTTCTAACATCTGCGGCATTATCAATTCATCAAAAGACATTGAAATTTTAGCACTTCAGTCTCCAATTCTTGGAGTTGACAACTCTGGAGAGAAAGCCGTAGGCCTGCTTGGCCACGCATACGAATCTTTAGATGAGTTCAAGGAACTTCTTTTCAAGAAATGTCCAGTTACGACTCCTTCGATTGTTCTTTCGAGATCATTGTACGATAATGGAATAGCTAGATGGAAATCTTCCGAGTATCTTGGAGCATGTGATTATGAAATGTACTTTAACATCGCTCATAATAACATTCTCATTTACCCAATTCAAAGTTGGTTGGGGTACTATTATCGATGGCATGAGGGACAGTCGACCTGGGGAATGCACTCGACGGGAATCAATTTCGATCAGATAATAAGAGAAAAATGGAGTCGTGAATGGTCAGTAAAGATGAACTAATATCATTTGAGACAGAGATCGGTGAGCTATTCAACTCTGCGAAGATTAAAGCACCTGTCCATCTGTATCATGGAAACGAAGAACAGATCATTCGCGTCTTCCAAAGAGTAGATGTAAAGAATGATTGGGTCTTGTGCACTTGGAGAAATCATTACCAAGCCCTTCTTAAGGGTGTACCGAGAGATCTACTAAAGCAGAAGATCTTGAACGGTAAGAGTATGGTTCTAAACATGCCCGAGTACAAGTTCGTTTGTTCTAGCATCGTAGGCGGAGTTCCGTCTATAGCTGCTGGTATTGCATTTGCTTCAAAGATGAAGGGCACTAACGAACGAGTTTGGTGTTTCCTTGGAGACATGAGCGCCGAGACGGGAGCATTTCACGAGGCTTACAAGTACAGCGCGAATCATGATCTTCCGATAACTTTTGTCGTTGAAAACAACGATAAGAGCGTCCTAACTCCAACCCAAGATATCTGGGGACGTAAAGAGCCCTATTACCTTGGCGAAGATGTACAGGATTCTAGCTGGTTCGAGTCCAAGCATCTAATTCATTACAGGTACAACAACTCCAAATACCCGCACGCTGGAGCAGGAAAGAGGGTTCAGTTCTAATGTCTAATCTAAACTTTGAATACAACCAAGAGCTGAAAAGAACTATGAACTGGTTGGCTGATCAGAAAGATGTTCTTTTCTTGGGTCAAGCTGTCGAGTTTGCTGGAACTGGAATGTACGACAGTTTGGTTGAAGTTCCAGACAACAAGAAGATGGAATTTCCTGTTGTGGAGAACTTTCAGATTGGTTTTAGCACTGGGATGGCTATCAACGGATTTGTTCCCGTCTCTGTCATTCCTAGATGGAATTTTCTTCTCTGCGCAGCTGATCAAGTTGTGAATCATCTCGATAAGATGAAGTTAATGTCTGATGGGTCCTGTTGTCCGAAGGTGCTTATCAGAGTCGCAGTCGGTTCGGAAGTTCCAGTAGATCCTCAAGATCAGCACAAGGGAAATTTTTCAGATGCATTTAGATCTATGTGTAAGACAATTGAGGTTGTCGAGCTTAAGAGAATCGAAGATATCATGCCAGAATATCAACGAGCTTTTAATAGAGACGATGGAGTTTCCACGATTCTTGTAGAATTCCCAGACTTTGGGAAGTAAATGAAAGTTCTTGTTACTGGAGCTAACGGATTCGTCGGCAAGTCCGTTAGCAAGTTTCTTAGTAACGAAGATCTATTTGAGGTAATCGCTCTTGGACGTGATCGTCTTAACCTCTTAGATTTTGAAAATGTTAGAGAAGTTCTAGAGGAAGAGCGACCAGAGATTATCGTTCATTGTGCGATTAAGGGTGGCACAAGGTTCGATAATGATACTCAAGAAACGTTTGATCAGAACGTTTTAATGTACAAAAACTTGAAGAATTTTAGACCAAAGTTCGGTTGTCTCATAAACATCGGATCTGGCGCTGAGTTTGATAGATCACAAAACGTTAATAGAGCGCATGAGTCACTGCTTTTTAAGAGATCTCCTAAAGACTTCTACGGTAAAGCAAAGAATGAAATAGCCAGAGACGTTGTTTCTACTGAGAATTTTTACAATTTGAGAATTTTTGGTTGCTTTGGAGAGCTTGAGAATGAAAACAGATTTTTGAAGATCGCATTTGCTAAGAACTTAGAATCAGAGCAAATCGATATTAACGACAATAAAGAAATGGATTTTGTTCATGTAGATGATCTCTCTAAAGTTGTTTCGTTTGTCTCAAAAAATTACAGTCATCGAACGATCCCAAAAGATATCAACGTAGTTTACTCTGAAAAAGTCTCTCTTTCTGAGATGGTCAACATGTTTATCCCAATCGAAGAGAGACGTTCAGAAGTTAAAATCAATGCAGCATTGGGACTTGACTACTCTGGAAGCTCATCCACGATAGATTCAATCGAGAGCTTAAACTTTTCGTCGTTAAGTCTAAAAAATTCGCTGACAGCATATTATAATCAACTCAAGGTTCAAAGAGGTTCAAATTGAGTAATCTTGACAGCATCCTTGCTGACGTTAGGACGTTTATCAACGAAAAGATGGAAAGAGAGAAGAATTGGGACAAGGATAAGGACTGGGTCAAGTACTCGGGACCTTATTTTGACTCCGAAGAGTATGTCGCTGCTATTCAAACGCTACTTGGCGGATGGCTTATCTTTGGTGAAAAGAGCAATGAGTTTGAGAAGCAATTTCCTAAAGAGCTCGGTAAGAAGCACGGTATTCTGACAAATTCTGGAAGCTCTGCTAACCTTCTGATGGTTTCTGCTCTTCTAGCTCGTGACCCTGCTATGAAGAAGGAATTTGGAATTGAGAAGGGAGACAAGTTCATCACTCCCGTCGTTTGCTTTCCGACTACCATAAACCCTCTGATCCAGAACGGCTTGGTTCCAGTTTTCGTTGATGTGACTCTTCCAAGCCTCAATCTTGATCTTGACCAGGTCGAGAAGCTTCTGATCGAAGATGCCCAGAAGCCCAAGCGCGAGATCAAGGGGATCATCTTTGCTCACGTCCTTGGCAACCCTCCTGACATGGACAGGCTCATGTCTATTGTTGAGAAGTATGACCTTGTATTCCTTGAGGATTCTTGCGACGCGCTTGGTTCAACTTACGATGGTAAGCTGCTGGGATCGTTTGGTGATATCTCAACTTGTTCTTTCTTCCCTGCTCATCACATGACCATGGGAGAGGGCGGCTTTGTTGCTACCAATAGCTCTCGCGTCAAGAAGGTTCTTTCTAGCGTCAGGGACTGGGGTCGCGCGTGTTACTGTAACAGTTTCAAGCCGGGAGACGTCACTTGCGAGACGGCATGCGGTAATAGGTTTGGAAACTGGCTCAAGGTTGACGGCGCAAATTACGATCACAGGTACGTATTCGATGAGATCGGCTACAACCTGAAGCCTCTTGACCTGCAGGCAGCGATGGGGCTTGAGCAGCTCAAGAAGCTCGATCACCTTCACCAGCGTCGTAAGGAGAATTTTGAGAAGCTTACCAAGATTTTCGAACCCTATCAGCATATTTTCCACCTTCCGAAGGCGATGGAGAAGTCCGACCCTAGCTGGTTCGGATTCCTTCTTACGCTGAAGGATGGAGTCAACTTCAATAGGCTGCAGTTCGTTAATCACCTTGAGAGAAATAGGATCCAGACTCGCTCCTATTTCACTGGAAATTGTCTCTATCATCCTGCATTCGCTGATCTAGCCAAGGATTACGCGGACATCAAGGGACAATTCCCTGTCGCCCATAAGGTGACGTTTGACACGCTGTTCCTGGGAACTTTTGCTGGGATCACTGATGATAAGCTCGCACACATCAAAGAGACTGTAGATGAATTCTTTAAGAACCGTTGATAAAGTTTACGTAACCGGATGTCTTGGATTTATCGGTTCTCATCTGACTAGACTTCTCCTTAAGCGAGGAATCAAAGTTATCGGAATCGATAAAGTCACGTATGCTGCTAACCCTAATCTTTTGCAAGAGTTTGGGTCATTTGAAAATTTTTCATTTGAAAAGCAGGATATTTGCGACATCAAGTCAATTGAAAGCTGCGACATGTTCATCAACGTTGCAGCCGAGAGTCACGTTGATAATTCGATAGCTAGCAGTGATGTGTTCGTGCAGTCCAACATAGTTGGAATTCACAACATACTCAAGGTTCTCGATAAGATTCCCGAAGCTGATCGTCCGATACTACTTCATTTTTCCACCGATGAAGTTTACGGAGACGTTCTTAATGGATTTCATAGAGAAATTGATCCTCTTGTACCAAGCAATCCATACTCAGCTACGAAAGCAGCTGCAGATATGCTCGTATTTGCATGGGCTAGGACCCATAAGCTTGATTACATAATGGTTCGTCCAGCTAACAACTACGGAATAGGTCAATTCCCAGAGAAGTTGATTCCAACTGCTATTAAAAACATCAGAGATGGAAAGAAAATCAAGCTTCACAACCACGGTAGTCCGATCAGGACATGGTTACATGTTGAGGACACTGCTGAAGCGGTACTCCATATCATGGAAAATGCTGAGACTAACAATATCTTCAACATAACTTCGTATTTTGAGCTTAAGAATATCGAAGTAGCTGAGAAGATACTGAAGCATTTTGGAGTTAGCAAAGACAGGATGGGAGAGTTTATTGACTTTTCTTGTGCTCGAGCTGGACAAGACATGAGATACGGGGTCTCTTGCGAGAAGCTCGAGAAGCTTGGATGGAAAGCGCAAAGAAATTTTGATCAGGAGCTTGAAAGAATTGTCAAATCATCAGGTTGATAACGTCTGCGTTATTTTTTACGACAACGAGAGATACGATAAGCTAGCTCGTTGCGCTTTCCAAAGCTTCAATCATTTTCATGATAAAGAAGTAGCGATCTGTTTGATCAATCACAGAAATATTCATGAGCTTGAGTCGTCGCAGTACATTGGACAAGTTTCAGCTGGAATATTGAAGTACATCGTGTGTCACGAGATCTTTGTTAAGTCGGGAGCAAAGAAGTTAATTTCTTTGGGCGCTGATACGATTACCTGCGCTCGGTTGGACGAATTTCTTGATAGTAATGAAGACATTCTCGCAACGTTAGATTATCCGTATCAACTTCAGACTCCCAGAGTTTTCTCGCCTGACGCAGAAACGCATGTTAACGCAGATGTAGTGTGCTTCAATAAGCCAGAAGCTCTCGTTGATATTATTAACTGTGCTCTTCACCACGACGTTTACTTTGAGCAGGGTGGTTTGAATGAAGTTCTATGGTCGGGAAGGCATGACCACTTCACAAAAAAGATAGTAGATTACCCTTATCGAGATAGCAAGGTAGTTTATAACGCAAGATCAAAGGGAAATTTTTGCGCCGTAACTAACACTAAGCCGTGGGCTGAATTCACTCAAAAGTTCCACGTTGAAGATGGAAAGCTGTTTACCGGTATTCACAGGAACAATCCTGAAGTCGACAAGCAGATCAAAGTTTTTCACTATTGCGAAGGTCTAGGAACGCTAGGAAAAGATAAGTTCGAAGAACTCGTTAATGATTGGCTTGAGATGTACTTCAACTCAGATACAAAAGAGTTCCTAAAAAAGATCACTGAGTATCCTGAATTTTTTGATGAAAAGTTTAGTATTTAGCATGAACGATCAAAAGTACTTCATCACCGGCGCAACGGGTCTTTTGGGATCTGAAATTGTTAATCTAATCGACAGATCAAAAGTCTGCGATGAGACTTTCAACAGGGTCGATCTTCGTGAAAATTATCCCAAGTCTGATGCAAAGATTTGGATTCACTGCGCTGCGAGAGTTGGAGGGATTAACGCAAATTCCACTCGCCCTGCTGAATTTTTTGACGATAACATGCTTATGAACATGAACGTCGTGAGAGCAGCCCGGAAGAATAATTCAAAGCTTGTGTCCGTTCTTTCGACCTGCATATATCCTGACAAGATGCATGAGCTGTATCCTATGAGGGAGAGCAGCTTGCATTTGGGACCACCTGCTGTTACAAATGAAGCTTACGCGTACTCCAAGAGGATGCTAGAGTATCAGTCTAGAGCGTATCGACAGCAATTCGGATGCAACTTCATTTCTGCTGTACCGAACAATCTTTACGGACCAAACGATAACTACGATCTAGACAGCGGACATGTTATCCCTGCTCTCATCAGGAAGTTCTATGAAGCAAAGATCTTCGGATACGATCACGTTGATATTTGGGGGAGCGGGAAGCCTCTTCGTGAATTCACTTTTGCTCGTGATGCTGCAAAGATCATTCTTTGGCTCGCAGAGAATTACGATGATGCAGAACCTGTCAATATTGGAAATCCCAAGCAGATCTCTATCATGGCTCTTGCTCATATGATTGCTGAAGAAGTGGGCTATGAAGGAGGTGGAAATTTTGATCGAAGCAAGCCAGATGGTCAGTATCAGAAGCCGTCATCCAATGAGAAGCTTAGGTCTCTTGGATGGAACGGCGAGTACACTCCACTTCGTGAAGGTCTGCGTGAAACAATAAAATCATTCGTCTCTAGATACCCGAACGTTCGTGGAGTTACAATCTAACATGAAAACGGCGCTTATTACTGGAGTTACGGGTCAAGATGGAAGCTATCTAGCTGAGCTTCTCCTAGAAAAGAATTACAAAGTTGTTGGAGTTAAGCGAAGAACTTCGCTTCTTGCCACTGACAGGATCGATCATCTTCTCAAGAATCCGAACTTTCAATTAGTTTATGGATCTATGAATGACGTCGGAGCTTTCTACAGGCTCTTCGCTAATCAGAAGTTTGACGAGGTCTACAATCTTGCTGCACAGTCTCACGTAAGAGTATCATTCGATGTGCCTGAGGAGACTGTCGATGCGGTAGCAATGGGACCGCTCAGACTCCTTGAGTGTATTCGAACGATGCAACCCAACTGTCGGTTCTATCAGGCATCATCTTCCGAAATGTATGGCGACAATCCGGAACATCCACAGAGCGAGGAGACCCGACTCATGCCGGCCTCACCTTACGCTTGCGCGAAAGTCTTTGCCCATGGTCTCACCCGAAACTACCGTGAGGGATACGGTATCCACGCATCGTCTGGTATACTCTTCAATCATGAGAGCCCTCGTCGTGGTGAGACATTTGTCACTCGTAAGATCACGCTCGCAGCCGCAAGGATCAAGCTTGGATTGCAAGACAAGCTAGCTCTTGGCAATCTTCATGCTCTTCGGGACTGGGGGTACGCCAAGGATTATGTTGAAGCTATGTGGCTTATGCTTCAGCAAGATAAGCCAGATGACTACGTGATCTCCACAGGTGAGACTCACACTGTCAGAGAATTTCTTGATGAGGTCTTTCAGATCGCAGGGCTAGATGTTGAAAGACATTTGGTTATTGATGAAAGGCTGAAGCGACCTCATGAAGTCCCTTGGCTCGAGGGTGACTGCTCGAAAGCTAAGGAAAAGCTTGGTTGGGTACCGAAAACTACCTTTAAAGATCTTGCTAGGTTGATGTACGAATCTGATCTTAAGGCGGCACGAAAGTTGAACACCTGATTTCTTGCTATGATAATATCTCAAAAGGAGAAATCATGAGCATAGGTGTTATCGGGCAGGGTTTCGTAGGTGGAAGTCTCACGACGGTTTTCTCTGAACGTGGTGAGACTGTATACGTTTACGATAAGGCTGGCAAGCTGGCTTCGGGTGGAGTGAATGGATTTCGGCGAAAGACTTCCGATGAGGTCATCTATCCTGGATCGATTTCTGAATTTGTACAGTCTTGTGAGGGAACTTCGGGATTTTCGGGAGTTTTCTTTGTTTGCGTTCCAACTCCGATGTACGAGGACGGATCTCCTGACGTCTCGATAGTCGAGAATGTTCTGGAACTTCTTAGCGTAGCACCTTACACGGCTGATTCTCCTGAACGAGTTGCTGTCGTCAAGTCGACTGTCCCACCCGGCTCCACTGAGCGATGGAACAAGATGTTTAACGATCGTGGTCTTCACGTCGTCTTCAATCCTGAGTTCCTCACCGAGGCAAACGCGGTGAATGACATGCGCGAGCAGAATCGAATCGTTCTCGGTGGTCCACGTCCCTACATTAACACTGTTCGCAATGTGTTTCAGCGAGCTTTTCCGAAGATTCCGATCATCAAGACGAGCTCAACCACGGCTGAGATGGTAAAGTACGTCACTAACTGCATGCTTGCAGTGAAAGTTTCTTTCGCTAACGAGGTCGCGCAGATTTGCGAAGCTCTTGATGCTGATGGTCTGAATATTGACTACGACAAGGTAGTCGAGTACGCCAAGGTCGATCGACGCCTCGGTGACACTCACTGGTCCGTCCCGGGTCCTGTTCCAACCCATGATGGTCGATACGTTCGTGGATTTGGCGGACATTGTTTCCCGAAGGATATTAACGCATTGATGAGCGTCGCTCGTCAGTACGATGTCAATCCCAGCGTGATGCAAGCAGCCTGGGATAAGAATCTTGAAGTTCGAGGTCCAGACGATCGAGACTGGGAAAAGCAGGTCGGTCGAGCTGTCAGCAAGAGGAATCAATAATGAAAGCTCTCGTAACCGGGGGAGCAGGATTCATCGGCTCTCATATTGTCGATGCTTTGATAGCACGTGGTGATGATGTAATCTGTGTTGATGACAAGTCGGCACCTCAGAATGATACGTTCTACTGGAATGATGCAGCCGAAAATATTTGGGCTGATATTCGTAACTTAGCTGAAAGTGTGTATCACGGAGTCGACGTCGTATTTCATCTCGCAGCTCGCTCTAGAATTCAGCCTACCGTTAACAATCCATCTGAGTGTTTCTCAGTTAACGTGATTGGAACACAGAGTGTGCTGGAAATGAGTCGTCGAGCTGGTGTCAAGAGAGTTGTGTATTCAGCTTCATCATCCTACTACGGCCACGCGTCTAAGCCTCCGTTTGTTGAGTACGCTCCGAAAGGATGCGCAACTCCGTATTCTCTTTCCAAATGGCAGGGTGAGGAAGTTTGCGATCTCTACACAAAACTCTATGATCTCTCCACTGTGTCACTTCGCTACTTTAACGTGTACGGTCCTCGAGAGCCTCTAAAGGGTGAGTACGCTCCCGTAATGGGGCTGTTCAAACGACAGAAGGCTGCTGGACAACCGATGACAATCGTTGGAGACGGTAGACAGCGTCGTGATTTCACGCATATCAACGATGTTGTCGAGGCAAATCTGCTTGCTGCTGAGCGAATCAACGTCACAGGTCCTGTGAATATTGGAACCGGTCGTAATTACTCTATCAATGACCTTGCTGTTATGATCGGCGGCGACCGTCTTTACGTTCCTGATCGAGTTGGTGAAACTCGTGAGACGTTAGCTAACAATATGAGAGCTCGTGAGGAGCTTGGTTGGGCACCGAAGATAACGTTAGAGGATTATCTCAGCCAGTAATATTTCGGCAAGCTTAAAAAATGGTCGTACGTGGTTTATTATAAGCCATGTACGACTATCTCATTATTGGCGCTGGACTATTCGGTAGCGTTTTTGCCCATGAGGCACGACGTAAGGGAAAGCACGTTCTTTTGATCGATAAGCGAGAGCACATCGGCGGTAACTGCTACAGTGAACGACGCGATGGAATTGACGTTCACAAGTACGGTCCGCATATCTTCCATACATCGGATGATCGAATTTGGAAGTTCATGAACCAGTTCACTGAGTTCAACAATTTTGTTCTTCGACCGAAGGTGAAGTACAGAAACAGGATGTATTCATTTCCGATCAACCTAATGACATTGCATCAAGTCTGGGGCGTCAACACTCCTGACGAAGCTCTGAAAGAGCTTCAGGCTGTCCGAGTTCCTTGCGAGAATCCGAGCAATCTAGAGGAGTGGATTCTCTCTCAGGTTGGTCCTGAGATTTATGACATATTCATTCGTGGATACACTAAGAAGCAGTGGATGCGTGATCCGAAGCAGTTACCTGCATCTATTATCAAGCGTCTTCCTATCAGATTAACGTTTGACGACAATTACTTCAACGATACCTATCAAGGTATCCCTAAAGATGGTTATACCAGCATTTTTAAGAACATGCTTCAAGGTTGTGACGTTGCTCTAGGCGAGAATTACTTCGATAATCGTGATAAATGGAACTCGATGGCAAAGAGGATCATCTACACTGGTAAGATCGATGAGTTCTTTGATTATAAGTTTGGCGATCTCGAGTATCGATCTCTCCGCTTTGAGGAGGAGAAGAGAGAGGGAGATTTCCAGGGAAACGCTATCGTTAATTACGGTGACGAATCAGTACCCTACACTCGAATCACAGAGCATAAGCATTTCACCCCTGAACGCCTGGATAAACTCACGAGCACGATCTACACTCGGGAATATCCAATCGCTTGGAGCCGAGACGTGACTCCTTACTATCCGATAGGGGACGAGAAGAACACTGAAATCTATCGGAAATACAAGGAAATTTCTGAGCTTGAATCCAGTGTATTGTTCGGTGGTCGGTTAGCTGAGTACAAATACTACGATATGCATCAAGTGGTCGGTTCTGCACTGCAAAAGTCCCGGAGGGAACTTGTCTGATAATCTTCTGCCTACTGGTAAGGCTCACGTTTCCTACTCAGAGGTTCGTAGCTGGAACGAATGTCCGTATCGTCACTATCTTCAGCAGATCAAGAAGATAAATCTTGATAAGCCAAGCGAGCATCTTGACTTTGGGACTGCTGTTCACTCCGCTTGTGAAGGATATCTGAAGACTCGCGTGATGGATGTGGAACGATGCCTGATGGATATCGTTGCAGCATGGGATGCGAAAGAGTTTCCAGAAGTTGAGAAGTGGGCAACATGGGCCAAGGACGCTCTTGACGAGGTTCCTGCTTGGCTTGACTCTGAGTTTCCAGGATGGGAAACTGTTTCAGCCGAGGAAGCTCTATACGAATCGATCGAAGATCGAAACGCGTATTTTAAAGGCTTCGTAGACTGTATCATTAAAGTTCCTCGAGAAAAGGGCGGATACGATCTTTGGGTCATGGACTGGAAGACAGCGGGCGCGGGAGGTTGGAGAGCTGAGAAGAGACAGGATCCTCTTACTCTGGCGCAGGTTGCGCTCTACAAGTCGTAT
>SXGQ01191964.1_pt1 | contig 19453 bp, 18 predicted proteins | sample 3178371 | NCBI WGS metagenome assembly SXGQ01 (sample SAMN11356859, study PRJNA531348) | freshwater metagenome | isolation source: freshwater sample F1-20 | place: China: Fuxian Lake, Yuxi | collected 2017-12-25 | reverse complement strand
CCTGCCGCTGTACGACACCGGAACGCGGCTCGAACTGCCCGAGGACCACGAGTACTACGGCGGCATCGGCACCGACATGTCGATCGACCACTGCATGCACTCGATCTTCGGCGCGAGCAAGGTCGCCGCCGACATCATGGTCCAGGAGTACGGCCGCTACTTCGACATCCCCACCGTCTGCTTCCGCGGCGGCTGCCTGACCGGCCCCGCTCACGCCGGCGCCAAGCTCCACGGCTTCCTGTCCTACCTCATGAAGTGCACCGTCTCCGGCGACCCCTACACGATCTTCGGCTACGACGGCAAGCAGGTCCGCGACAACATCCACTCCGCCGACGTCGTCAAGGCCATGGAACTGTTCCACAAGAACCCCAAGGCCGCAGCGGTCTACAACCTCGGTGGCGGCCGCGATAGCAACGTCAGCATGCTCGAAGCCATCGAGTTCTGCCAGAAGATCGCCGGACGCGAACTCGACTACACACTCTCTGACGAGGCGCGTGCCGGGGACCACCGCTGGTACATCAGCGACCTCAGCGATTTCAAGGCCGATTACCCCGGATTCGCGATCACGTACGGGATCGAAGACGTCCTCCGCGAGATTCACGACGCCAACGTCGAGCACTGGACGGCTCGCGTCGCCTCGTAGCGGGCGGCACCGCGCCTTGGAACGCATCGTCATCTATCGCTTGGGCAGCCTCGGCGACACAATCGCCGCGCTTCCCTGTTTTCACCTGATCGAGCGGTCCTTCCCGAATGCGGAGCGCCTCGTCCTGACTAACGTCCCGGTGTCCCGGAAGGCCGCTCCGCTCGAGGTCATTCTGCGAGAAGGCGGCTTCATCCATGGCGCTATCCCGTACCCGGTCGGTCTGCGTAGTCCCGTCGCCCTCGCGCGCCTCGCCGGTCGACTCCGGCGGTTGAACGCTTCAACCCTCGTGTTTCTCGCCGCCAGCAAAGGAAGTGTTGCCGCGACCAAGCGCGACGTGGCGTTCTTCCGCGTCTGTGGGTTCCGGCGTATCATCGGCGCTCCACTCAGCGAAGAACTTCAGTTCAATCGGGAAGACGCGTCTGGTGTCGTGGAGCGTGAGAGTGCCAGGCTGGCTCGCTGCATGGCCGCACTCGGCACGATTGACCTGACGGATCGTGGCTTGTGGGACCTTCGTCTAACGGACGACGAAAGGGCCGCTGGAGCGGCCGCGCTGGGCGTGTTGGAGCGCGAACCGTTTCTCGCAGTTAACACAGGGGGAAAGGCCGCCGAGAAGGACTGGGGCGAGCCGCGCTGGGCAGAGTTGCTGTCCGCCTTCTCAGCGTCGCGACCTGGCCTCGGTGTCGTATTCGTCGGAGCGCCAGACGACAGCGAGCGCGCTTCCACGCTCGGCGCCGCCTGGAGCGGCGGCCCGGTCGTCGACCTCTGCGGCAAGTTGTCACCGAGGGAGAGCGCCGCCGCCTTGGCGCACGCCGAGGTCTTCATCGGGCACGACAGCGGACCCCTGCACCTCGCGGATGCAGTCAACACACCAGCCGTAGGGCTATTCGGCGACTACAACCGTCCCGAGATGTGGCATCCGAGCGGGGACCGGACGCGCGTGATCCATCGGATGGACGGTCTGGACACCATCCAGGTCGATGACGTGTTGCAGCTTGCGCTCGACCTCAGTCGCAGGCAACCTCAGGCGTGAGCCGATCAGGAACCGACGGGTTCGAGTTCGTCGACGAGATACCCCTGGACATAGTCCAGGACTCCGGCCTCCAGCGAGTGCGGTGGCGGGGCCAGGCCGTCGCGTGCAAGCTTCGTCATGTCCGCTTGCGTGAAGTACTGGTAGCGCCCGCGCAGTGCGTCGGGCATGTCGATGTACTCGATGATCGGCTCGAGATCGAGGGCCACAAAGACCGCGCGCGCGAGGTCAGCAAAGCTCCTCGCCTGCCCAGTCCCTACGTTGTAAATGCCTCGCAACTGGTCTGCCTCGAGCATGTTGCGGACGACCGCAACGCAATCCTTGACGTACACGAAGTCACGAAGCTGCCCTCCGTCTTCGTACTCCGGGTTGTCGGACTTGAACAGCCGGACGGGCTGACCTGCGGCCGCCAACGGGTACATCTGGTGCACGACGGACCGCATCGATCCCTTGTGTCCCTCGTTGGGCCCGTACACGTTGAAGAACTTCAGCCCGGCCCAACGCTTTGGCGTCGACTGGTTTCGCGACACGTCGTCGATGATTCGCCGATCGACCATGTGCTTGCTCCACCCATAGGGATTCAACGGGCGCAGAGCCGCCAATGCCGCAGGCGCGTCGTCATCCACGAAGCCCTGCGAGCCGTCCCCGTACGTGGCCGCCGACGACGCGTACACGAGTGTCGCGTCGGTCTCAGCCGCAAACGCCCAGAGGTCGAGGGTCAAGCGGATGTTGTTCCCGATGATCTTCGGCAGGTCCGTCTCCGTGGTCGCCGAGATCGCACCCATGTGGACAATCGCGTCGACGTCCCCTGTCCGGCTCGCAAGCCAGGCGGAAAGTTCAGCGGGCAGAATGACGTCATGCAGGAGCGAAGGCGCGAGATACCGCCACGTGTCCTCGTGATGGAAACCGTCGCACACGACGACCCGGGCCCCACGCGCCGCGAGATCAGCGGCAATGTTCGAGCCGATGAAGCCGGCGGCGCCCGTAACGAGCACCAGTTTTCCCTGCACACTCATGACCAATTCCCTCGGGCCGGAGCCGACGCTTGACACGTTCAGTTGAGAAGGCCCTCCTGGAGTCCCGCATCGGCGATGCTCGCACCTGGCTATTCGACCAGGCCCTACCTCTTTGGAGCACCGTCGGCGTCGACGGTGACTGGGGCTTCGTCGAGGAGCTTACCCTGGCGGGTACCCCCGCGGAAGTGGGCTACAAGCGCCTACGAGTGCAGGCTCGGCAGGTGTATGTCTTCAGCCATGCGGCCCTCCTAGGGTTCCCGCCGGGTCTAGAAGCAGCGGCGAACGGTTGGCGCTTCATGCGCGATCACGGATGGCTCGCAACGGGCGGCTGGGCGCGCCGCCTCGACGATCGCGGCGGGGTGCTCGACGACACACTCGACCTGTACGACCAAGCGTTCGCGCTCTTCGCCGCCGCGTGGTGGGCCAAGGCGAGCGGTGAGTCGGAGCCCATCGAGTTCGCGCACAGAACCTTGGACGCGATCGACACAACGCTTGCTTCGCCCACTGGCCGAGGCTGGCTCAGCGACAGCGGCCCCAACCCCTCACATCTACAGAACCCGCACATGCACCTCTTGGAGGCGATGCTCGCGCTGACGACGGTGTCCTCGGACGATCGGTTCGTTCAGCGCGCGGACGACGTCATCCGCCTCTTCGAAACGACGCTCTTCGACGAGCGCACTGGGACGCTCGCCGAGTACTACGACGCGGACTGGGCCCGTTCTCCCGGGGTGCGGGGGAGGATCGTCGAGCCGGGCCATCACTACGAATGGGCGTGGCTCCTGCACACCGCATCCGGTGTCACCAACGCACCGAGCGTTGCAGCGAAGCGCCTATTCGACTTCGCTGAGAGCCACGGTTCGAAAGCGGGGGCGCCGATCTATGACGAGGTCCTGGATGACGGCACGCTCCACGTCGACAGTTTTCGTCTGTGGCCCCAGACCGAGGCGATCAAGGCGCATCTCGCAGTGTTCGAGTCGACCGGCGTGCTCCGTCCCGAGCGAGTTCGGGTTCTTCTCGACGTTCTTCTCGACACGTTTCTCGGCGGCAGCGTCCGTGGCGCCTGGGTCGATCGAACGGACGCCAGCATGACTCCCGTGAGTACGAAGATCCCAGCCAGCAGTCTGTACCACGTCGTACTCGCCCTGACCGAGCTGCTCCGAATGGAGCCGGCGGTTCGCGCCTCGGAGAGCGCCAACTGATGCCCCTTGTCGATGGCATTGGATGCTGGAGCTCCGTCCGCGCGTCGGGAGACCTGGCTCCAGGACGGCCCGCGCTCTTCTTGGACCGTGATGGCGTGCTTGTCGAGGAGGTCGGGTTCCTTCGAGATCGCTCGGACGTCGCCTTGATCAAGGGCGCGGCCAGGGTGATTGCGGCGTGCAACAACGCCGGAATTCCCGTGGTAGTCGTGACCAACCAATCCGGGATCGCTCGGGGCATCCTCGACTGGTCCGATTTCGAAGAGGTCCAGCTCCAGATAGAGAGCCTCCTCGCGCAGGCCGGCGCCCGGGTCGACGCCGTCTACGCCTGCGGGTACCACGCTGACGGCAGAGGCTCCCTGGGCGTGCGAGACCACGCCTGGTGCAAGCCCAACCCAGGAATGCTCGCGGCGGCCGCGCAAGAGCTCGCGCTGCGGCCGGAGATATCGTGGGTTGTGGGCGATCGGGCACGCGACCTTGAGGCAGGACGGAACGCCGGTCTCGCAGGCGGCGTTCAGGTGATGACCGGCCACGCAACCGAGGAGCAACGCGAGATGTCACAAGCTCTGGGAACTAACACGTTTCAGGTCCTCGTAGCCCAGTCCATCACCGACGTCGACGACGTCGTCGCCCGTATGACAAGGACATCTACATGCTGATCGACCGCATCGAAGGCACGCGAGTTCTCGTAGTGGGTGACGTGATGCTCGACCACTTCGTGACGGGAGGCGTTGACCGCGTCTCGCCGGAGGCTCCAGCGCTGGTACTACGCGTTGATGACGAACACAGCATGCTCGGCGGTGCCGGCAACGTCGCTGCGAATATTGCGTCGCTCGGAGGCGTGGCGGTCGTGATCGGTGCTGTCGGCACTGACAGTGCCGCCGATCACCTCGACACACTTATCAGCGCCTTCAACGGGTCGATTGAGAATCGGCTTGTTCGTGCGCCCGATGCGACGACGACCGGAAAGACCCGCTACATCGCGGGTGATCGCCACCTGCTACGCGCAGACCGGGAGCAGATTGGTCTCTCGGCAGCAACAGTAGATCGGCTCATCGATTGCCTTCGGGAACACGCAGAAGGGTGCAGCGCGATTGTCGTTTCCGACTACGCGAAGGGCGTCGTCGTGGCACGTGTGATGGAAGCCGCAGTTGCAGTCGCTCGCCAACACGGCATCCCGCTGATTGCCGACCCGAAGCGGCGGGACTTCGCACTCTACGCCGGAGCCGACGTCATCACTCCAAACCGCAAGGAGTTGGAGTTCGCAACCGGCGAGGACTGCGAGGACCTCGCGTCGTGCGAGCGCGCCGCCGAACAGGTCATCGAGGCTACCGGCGCGGCGATCCTCCTAACGCGGTCTGAGCACGGCGTCGCGCTCTTCCAGAGGGACGCCGACACCTGGAGCGAAGAGGCGCGCGCGAAGGTGGTGCGGGATGTGTCCGGTGCCGGCGACACCGTGCTCGCGGTCTGCGCAGTCTGCCTCGCAGCGGGCTCGACCCTCGAGGACGCCTCCCACCTGGCCAACGTCGCGGCCGCGTTGGCAGTCGGCAAGTCAGGCACGGCCTGTGTCACGCCGGACGAGCTGAACCTCGCGTTGCTCCACGCACCTGATCCGGACACGCTCTCGGGCAAGCTCGTGGCTCGAGCGTCTGCCGCGTCGCTTCGCGACGCATGGCGAGTTCAGGGCCTTCGGGTTGGGTTCACAAACGGGTGCTTCGACCTGCTGCACCCTGGCCACATCCGCCTCCTCGCCGAGGCCCGGGCGACCTGCGACCGCCTCGTCGTTGGATTGAACACCGACGAGTCCGTCCGACGGCTGAAGGGCGAGGAGCGGCCGATTCAGACGGAAGTCGCTCGTGCAGAGGTTATCGGTGCGCTGCGATCCGTGGACCTCGTCGTCCTGTTCGGCGAGGACACTCCGTTGGAGCTCATCGAGTCATTGAGGCCTGACGTCCTCATCAAGGGCGCCGACTACACCGTGGAAACAGTCGTTGGTGCTGACCTCGTTCAGAGCTGGGGCGGCGAGGTCGCCCTAATCGATCTGGTCCCAGGCCAGTCAAGCACTCGACTGATCGCCGCCTCACGGATGTCCGAGCCGAGCTAGCCGCCGCCGCGCGGGGTGAAACCAACGGGCCTCAAGGCTGCCGGGAAGCCGGGGCCCGTAGCTCCCGTTGCGGTCGCCTGGTACAGCGCCAGAAGCTCGGCTGAGACGATCGGCCAGGCGAAACGCTCAGCGAACTCTTTTCCACGATTCGCAACCTCCGCGCGCAGCGAGGGGTCCTCTGCGAGCCGCGACAGTCCCTGAGCGGCACTTGAGGCCGTCGCTTCGACGACGATGCCAGCGTCAGCCGTTGCGATGTCAGAGGCGATGTTCACCCCGCTCGAGACGACTACTGGGCACGAGGCCGCCATCGCCTCAACAACCGCATTGCCGAAATTCTCCGTGTGCGACGTCAATGCCCAGATATCCGTCGCGGCAAGTGCAGCGGCCCGCTCGCCCTCGTACAGCGGCCCCATAAAGCTGACTCGCTCCGCCACGCCCGCGTCCGCTGCGACCTGACGCAACTGTGGCGTGAGGCCCTCGTCATCGGGCCCGACGATCTGTAGGCGGCCAACAACAGCTGACGCGGCGAACGCGCGGATGAGGATGTCGAGGCCCTTCTTCGCCGCGATACGGCCAAGAAACGTGACCAAGAGTTCATCGGAGGCAAAACCGTGCTCCGCCCGAAACCGCGGACCGGCCCCATCCGGAGCAGCAACCGCGTCGAAGCTAACGCCGTTGGGAACGACGAATCCACGCGGATTGGCCACGCCGGCCCGACGCCCTTCCTCGTCAGTGGTGTACTGAATCGCAGGCGCGCGCTCGAGCATCTCGCGCTGGAAAATCAGGTCCGCCCCGGCCTTCCTCACTCGCCGTTGTGACCGCAACCACGGGTCCAATGCCCCATGCGGGACGATGAGGTACGGAACGCCTTCCCTCTTGGCGGCCCGGTACGCCGCGTACTGGGGATAGAGGTTCAGGGAGTGGATGGTGACCAGATCGAAGCTTCGCACTTCTGACCGGAGGAATCGTCCGAGTTCCGGGGAGTACCCAATCTTTCGAGGCTGCTTGGTCGGGAACACGCGGATGTCGAGGCGCTCAGCCCCAGCTGGCATGTCCTCCACTGACACCGCTCGGTGCGCGGCCGCCGCGGGCGCTCCGGCGTCTGTGCACACGATGACCCGCTCCACCCGATCGCCTAGCGCGATCGTGCTGTGAACCATCACAGTTGCCGGCCCGCCAGTCCGCTGGGCCATGCTGGGAATGACACTTAGGACTCGCAGCGGCTTCGTGCTGCCACCGCCGAGCGTCATTGCGACCGCGAGCGTTCGGCCTCTTCGAGTTCCTCTAGCCGCAGGCCGATCAGCATCTCGTACCACCCCATGAGCACCGCATATCGCCACCCGGTGCGGCCGTCTCGGATGCTCCTCTTGCCGATCAGCCAACCGAGCGTCCGAATCAACGGCCGGCCGGGAGCGCGAGCCCACAGCCGTCGGATGGCGCGGTTGCGCCGTACCGGGTCGGACAGTTCTTTCCAGGACAACGCCAGCGGTTCACGCCTCAACTTGAAGTAGAGGTGCGCCTCCCACGTCGCGTACCGGTTGTGACGGTCGGTCCACGGACCGATGCCCCGGTAGTCCCGGTGATCGAGGGGCGTCTTGAGGAAACCCATCGTGCCTTCCACCTTGAAGTGCTCGTGGATCTCGTTGTCACCGGTGCCAGCGAGGTCGTGCAGACCGAGGTCCTCCATCACCGTCTTCGCATGCCGGAACAGCCGAAGGTTCCAATCCGGACGGTACGACCGCAGCGGCTTCCCCAGAAAGATCATCTCGCGGTCGATGTAGAGCCCGTCATGCTCGCCCGCGAGAACAGCGTCGCGGATCTCAGCCGCGAGTCCCGGTGGCACGCGCTCATCGCCGTCCAAGAAGAGCGTCCACTCGTTTGCGAACGCGATGTTCGCAAGCGCCCACGCCTTCTTCTTCGGGCCCCCAGGCTGGAAGTCGAACTGCACAACGCGGGCGCCATGGGCCTCCGCGACCGCTGGCGTCCCATCGGACGATCCGGAGTCAACGACGATGATCTCATCCGCAAAAGCGACGCTCTGGAGCGCATCCGCGAGGTTCTTCTCCTCGTTGAGAACCGGCAAGACCACGGTTACCGGCACCGTCCTCGGCGGGATGATGTCGGCTGGTCCTACTGGGGACCCGTCCGCGGCTGGCGAAATCTGTCGCGACGACATGTGGCGTTCGTTCACGCCCGCGCCGAGATGCCAAGGAAGGATGCGCCGCGCATTGGTCGCGATGATAGCCCGGCTCCCAGGCGCCCGTCGTGTGCCGAGAGTGGCAACTTGCGGGAATCACGGAGTGCCCGGACAGGCGGAGTCTCGGGGGACGGCCGTCAGCCCTCGGCGCTCTGCGATGCTTCTCCCGTGTCCGCGTCGCCTGTCCGCCCCGAGGGTCGCTCGCTGCTGGCCGGGCAGATTGCCGCATTTGGGCTGACGCTCGGCGGGGTTCTCCTGCTCGCAGCGGAGCAGGGCGCGTACGACATCGTCGTACGACAGCAGGTCGGCGTTGTCATCTGGTGGATCCTCGCGCTGGCAGTGCTGGCCGGCCTCTTGCCTCGCACGCGTCCGAGTCTCCCCGGGTTGGTTCTCCTCGGCGGCCTCGCAGCGCTGGGCGGTTGGTCCGCGCTCAGCCTCACGTGGACCTCTGACGCGGAGCGCACGCTCACAGAAGTCGCTCGGATCGCCATGCATCTCGGCGTCCTCCTACTGCTCGGCGTGGCACTCGGACGCGATACCTGGCTGCCCGCCTTGGCTGGAGCGAGCGTCGCAGCGGTCGCCCTGGTCGGCTACGCGCTCGGAAGCCGCCTCGCCCCCGATCTGCTGGGCGAAGACATCGTGGCCCAGGCCTTCGATACCTCGCGGCTGAGCCGCCCTTTGGGGTACTGGAATGCGGTCGGCGCATGGGCAGGCATGACGAGCATGCTGTGCCTTGCGTGGAGTGCGCACGCTCGAAGCGGCTTGATACGTGGAGCCGCGCTGGCCGCCGTTCCGGTTGCCATCGCCACGGCGTACCTCACGTACTCGCGCGCGTCGCTCGTCGGCACGGCCATCGGGCTCGCAGTCCTTCTCGCGTGCAGCCGCAACCGGTTCACCCTGGCCGCCCACGTGGCGACAGCCGCGGTTGGTGGGTACTTCGTCGTCCGAGTCGTCAGAGGAGCACCAGAGCTCGCCAACGCCACGGGCGAGGCAGGCGCTGGCGATGTCTTGCGATCCCTCGTCCTAGCCGCAGCGGGTCTCTTCATTGTGGGCTGGGGTACCCGTCGGCTCGGCCTGGACCGGGTTCGTCTAGGCCGAACCGCGGCCCGCAGCGCTTTCGCGGTTGCTGCCGTCGCGGTCGCCGGTGCGGGGATCTTCGCCGTCGCGACCTGGGGCGACACTGCCTGGGACCAGTTCCGCGACCCGACGAACGTTGTCAGCGACGACCCCGCGGAGCGGCTGCGGACGTTGAACGGAAGCCGATACCTGCTCTGGTCGGCTGCGTGGGAAGCGACGCAAGATGCTCCGCTTCAAGGCAGCGGTGCCGGCACGTTCGAGTACACCTGGAACCCACGCGCCAACAGCACTGAGTTCGTTCGGGATGCCCACTCATTCTACGTTGAAGTGACGTCCGAGCTCGGATTCCCCGGACTGGCACTCACCCTCCTGTGGCTGATCGGGATCGTCTGGACTCTTGCACGAGCCATACTGCGGAGTGCCACCCCGTCCGAGCGTGGCGCGCTTGCGGGCGCGGCGGCCGCGGTTGCCGCGTTCTTTGTCGGCGCAGGCGTTGACTGGCTCTGGGAATCGACCGCTGTGGCCGTCCTCGCCCTCGTGCTCACAGGATGCGCTCTCGCCGCAACTGGAACACCGACCGGATCATTGTCGTGGGCTCCCAGAGTGGGCCTCGCCGGCGTCGCACTACTCCTGTGCTTGGCTCAGCTCCCGGGCCTGGTGTCCACGTCGGAGATTCGCGCGAGTCAGCAGGCGTTCGCAGCCGGAAGCCTCGATGATGCACGGTTGCACGCTCGCGACGCGGTCGAGACTCAACCGTGGGCGGCGAGTCCGTTCGTCCAGCGCGCGCTTGTCTCGGAAGCACTCGGTGACCTCGACTCTGCGCGAGCCGATCTCATCCGAGCCGAGGAGCGCGCCCGCTTGGATTGGAGGGCACCACTGATTCGGGCACGCGTCGAGGCACGCCGCGGCGACGCCTCCGCGGCGCTCGCGGCATACCGCCGCGCGCGCCGGTTGCGGCCCGAGGGCAAGTTCTTCGATGACCAGCGACGAGGCGCAAGTGTCAGGAACAAAGCGGACGGCGCGTAGGAGCATGTCATGACGCTCCTTCGTCCTACGGCTCTCGTCGCGCTCGCAGTCACTGCCGCGCTGTTGCCCCCCAACTCCCCGGCGTTCGCGCAGACTTGTGAGGCGCCTCCGGGCACATCCGCCGTGGAGCAGTACTGCGAAGCCATCCCCGAGGGCAGCGGCTCAGAATCGGGCAGCGACTTCCAAAGGTCGTCTCGCGCCAGCGAATCGCAAGGCACGTCACCCGGGAACGCAAACGAGGCTCAGGGGGAGTTGGCTGATGCTGGAGCGGACGGCAGCGCGGTGATCGCACTTGCGGAGAACACCGGGCCAAAGGGAAGCGACGATACGCAAGCTGGCGCCAACGAGCAGCCCGAGTCGGACGCTGCCGACGGGCGCCAGCAGCGCAACGTGGAGAATGCTCCGGGCGGTCCGCTCAAGGCAATCTCTGCGTCCGTTGAGAACGGCTCAACGCTCGGCGCACCTTTCGGGTGGGCCCTACTAGCCTCACTGGTCGCAGTGGCGGGCCTGGCCTGGCTTCGGTTCCGCCGCGCTGGCTAGGTCAAACCCGCTCAGGCAGCCCTTGAGCGGAGGCGCGAGGGTGCCGCAACCAGCAGCCACGTCAAGCCGTACAACAGAACGGTGAAGATGACTAGCTGTTTCAAGATCCCAACGACGCCTGCCGCGACGACCGTCTCCTGCGTATTCACGATGGCCCAAGCGACCGTTGCGTAGATCGCTAGCGCCAGTGGATCATCGCTACGTCGACCGTAATAGTCTCCGATCACGCGGTACACACCGCCGACGAGCACGAGGCCGAAGAAGACGCCTAACCACTCGTAGTTCAACCACATCTCACCTACTTGGGTAAGCGCGATTCCCGAGTAATCGGAGATGCCGTAGTAGCGGCCGAACTCGTATCCGAACCGCTCGGGCCGGTCGGTCGAACCGAGAACAGAAGAGGGCAGGACCGAGGTGGCGACCCAAGACAGGGTTACACCCGGATCCCGGGGCGGCGGGCAGGCGCACTGGAACACCGCGCCCAGACTCGTGGCTCCGCTGAAACGATCGAAGGTCGAGGTGAAGCCAGCGTCCAAAGCGTCAGTGGGGGATTGGGCAACCAAGCCGTCGACCGCACTCTGCGCCGCGTATCCGAGGTTCTGCTCATACGCCTGAGACCCTTGCCCTTCGTTCCGGAGAGAGAACAACACGGGGAAGACGACGATCATTCCGACGAGGATGAACGCAACCGTAGCTTTGAGCGACGGTCGTTTGTGCAAGCCGTAGTACCTCAATACCAGCACCATCATGATTAGCGTGAGGAACGCTGCTCGCGTGCCACGCGGAGCGTGATACGCAACCTCGATGGTCATCAGGATGAGGAACCAACGCCGCATCACGGGATCGTTCTCGCCGCTCCGTTTCGCGATGTTGTATCGCGCACCGCAGTAGGCCACCACGAGGGTCGGGAGTATCGCCAACATGATGACCACGCCGGGGGTGGCCGTCGCTGCCGCACCCTCGTTGTCGTACGCGTAGAAGTAGCTGCCGGTAGCAAACACCACTCCTCTGGCAGCCCAGCCGATCACGGCGACGGCGATCATCACAGCGCCTGCCTGGTGGCTATTTACCCGTGGTAGCGCCGGCACCAAGGCGGTCACGAAGCGGAACAGGTTGGCCCGGTAACCCACGATGAGACCGCCTAGCCCCAACGCTCCGACCCACATCGCTTGAGCCATTCCCTCGACGCTGTACACGTGACGGAGCGGGTGGTCGAGGTCAACCGCTGCGTAGAGCGCACCGATGGAGAACGTCGCCAGGTAGAAGATGCAGCTTAGGCCCAGAGGGCTAAACGCATCCCAGGAGCGGACGTGCTCCGACCGGATGGTCCAAACCGCGAGTGCTGCTACGACCGCAGCAGGTAGGAAGATCCCAAGGCCGTACTCGCCTTCGTAGCGAACAGTTAAAAACCCCAGTCCAGCTGCGATGAGCGCCACCGCGGCGACGGTCAGAGCAAGCAGCGGCTCCGAACGGCGAGGAGCGAGCACGGTCCAGAGCGTACTAGACGTCACGCCCCGCCCACCTGGGCGAGGGCCGACGCTGGGCTACAAGACCCAGCAACCTGCATCGAGTTCAAGGCCGGGTAACCGAAACCACCATGGACTTCCAAACGTATGGGACGCGGCCGGCACCGACGAACGTGAAATCACGGAAGCCGACCCGTCCCACAAGCAGTTCCTCCAGGATCCGCCTCGAGAAGAACTTGATGTGCCCACCCTCGCGCAAAGCGTCATGGTGGAAGTCCATCTTGCCGCTCACGGCCAGGACGATGTCCTTGAGTCTCCCGTGGTACGGCGTCGACATCACGAACGTTCCGCCCGGACGCAGAGCGTCAAAGCAGCCCTGCGCATAACCCTCAGGGCTATAAAGGTGTTCGATGACCTCGGTGCTGACGATTACGTCAAAGGGAGCCTCGCCTAGGTCCTGCAGCATCGTGGGACCAGCTCCCATCTGCTCGAACCGCACGTCGGGGTACGTCTTTCGTGCGAGTTCGATGCCGCTCGAGCCGGGCTCAATACCCACGACCTCGCAGCCCAGGGCTGCGAATCGGCCGGCCCAGAATCCGTTTCCGCAGCCGACATCGAGCACCCTTGTTCCGGGCCCAACGGGACCTGCGAGCCTCATCACAGGTTCCAGAAGGTAGGGCGTGGAACTGACGGGAGCCGCCGTCCGGAAGGGCATAGCCGTCACACCCCCGCTGCTGGTCGCGGTGCCGTCCGGACCGGACGCAGATGGAGTGGAAGTCACCGCAGGAGCATATCGATCGCACCTGCATCGCCGTCCTGAGAAGTCGCGGATCGCGCGTCCGGCGCGAAATGCTTCATCCTGTGCGGCCATGGCTTCGCGACTCCACCAGAACGTTCGGCTCGCGCGCGTCCGCGCGTCTAAACTCGCACGCCTAGCCGTTCGCCCCGCGCTCTGGCCTGCGGTGCGCGCAGGCGTGGTGCCTTCGGTTGAGCACCTGGGAGTCCCGTTCCAGTCCAACCCCCGCACCGTGCTCGATGTTGGTGCGTCCCGAGGTCAGTTCGCGACGTTTGCTCTTCACGCATTCCCGCACGCTCAGCTCATCTGCTTTGAGCCGCTTCCATCGTCGCGAGCGGTCTTGGCGAAGGTCACAAACGGGCGCGCTCAGATCGTTCCGGTCGCCGTAGGCTCGGAGCCTGGTCACTCCCAGATCCATGTATCTGGACACGACGACTCTTCGTCGATGCTCCCCATCGGCGAACGTCAAGTCGCGGAGTTCCCGGGGACTGCGGAGGCATCCGTCCTAGACGTCGAGGTCGTCACACTTCAGTCAGTCCTCGAGCCGGGCGTCGCACGCCCGTGCCTACTGAAGATCGATGTTCAGGGACTGGAACTCGAAGTCCTGAAGGGAGCCGGAAGCGGGCTCGCCCAAGTGGACGAGATTCTCGTTGAGTGCTCGTTCGTCGAGATGTACGAGGGACAAGCGCTCGCTGACGAAGTGGTGAACCTGCTCTTCGCGAGCGGCTTCCGCTTGCGCGGCGTTTACGGCTTGGTGACAGGGTCTGATCAGACGTCGCTTCAGGCGGATCTCCTATTCAGGCGCCAGGACGCATAGCCGGTTGAACCCGCCGTCGCTTTTCAGCGGGACTGCCCGGTTAGCTGGCGGACCCGCCTGTAGACAGGGCGCTCCCGGGTTTGTTCGGTGCCTTGGCGGCCAAGCACCGCCTTGCCGATGATGATTCGGCGGCTGACCAACCAACTCGCGCGAAACCGCGAGGCCGTGGAGAGCCTTCTGTCGGGCTTCTACGTACAGGCGCTCCTGCTGCTCTCCGGTGTGCTGATTGCCCGAGCTCTCGGCCCGGACGAGCGCGGTCAGCTCGCGCTCCTGTGGGTCATCGTCTTGACGATTGTCCTCGTCGGGTCGCTCGGCCTCCCCCAGGCAGTCACGTTCCAGATTGCGCAAGGTCGAATCTCTATTGCCGACATGCGCCGCAAGATTCGTCGACCAGTCGCGATCCAGCTGGCGGTCATGCTCGGTGTGGCTGGCGTCATCACGGTGCTCTCAACTTTGTCACGCGTCCCTTGGGCCCCCGCGTTCTTGTCGCTGGTGGTCATACCGGCCGGGCTGCTTCAGGGCTACAACCTCGCGATGTTGCAGGGCGCGTCGGCCTTCCGGGCCCTGCACGTCCTCCGCACGCTCCCGACGGGGATCAACACGCTCATCGTTGTGATCGTGTTGCTGTTGGGCTTGGACACCCTGTTCGTCGTCACGCTCGCGGCAGTCATCGGCTACGTGGTCGGTTCAGCAGTGACGTGGCAAGTGACCAACCGGCACATCCGCACGTCAGCTGGGCCGAAGGCGGACACGTCGCCGCCGCTCCGAGAGATGCAGAGATTCGGCCTCCGTGGATTCTTGGGGTCCGTGTCGCCTACGGAAACGTTCCGGGTCGATCAGCTCGTAGTAGGCCTTCTCCTCTCGACCACGGACCTGGGCCTCTATGTCGCCGCGCTCGCGTTCTGCAATCTCCCGCGATTCCTAGCGCAGGCGCTCGGGTTGGTCGCCTTCCCGCGGATCGCGCAGGACAATGAGGCCCACCGTCGCCGCCGGCTGTGGCAGTTCACCGCGCTCGGCACGGCTGCGGCAGCAGCCGTGTCGCTTCCGCTCGCGCTGATGGCAGGAGTACTGGTGCCCTTGGCCTTCGGCGAGGACTTCCGCCCGGCCGTCTCGGCCACACAGGTCCTGTTGGGTGGAACCGTCGTCCTCTGCACTCGTCGCGTGATGTCGGAGTGCATGCGAGGAGCGGGCGTCCCCGGCGCGGGCTCGATCGCCGAAGCACTGTCGCTCGTGGCGCTCGCTCCAGCTCTCGTCCTTCTCGTACCGCCCTACGGGCTGCTCGGCGTGGCATGGGCGCTCGCGGTCTCGTACGCGGTGAGCCTGTTCGTGCTTCTGGTGATCGCGTGGCGTCACGGATTCGGCTGGAATCCGCGGGCGTAGGGAGCCCACGCCGCAGTTTCCGCCGCGAGTTCGGGACCTCCGTTCGCCTACGCCTTCCGGAAGATCGCTGTGCCCGACTTATCCGGCATGAGCACAAGACGTTCAGGCTTGTCCGCGAGAAATTCATCAACGGCCTTGGGCGTGCCCGGCCAATGACCGCTCGAGTAGTCATGGACGATGACCACCCCACCGGGAGACATTCGCCCGTAGAAGAACTCCAAGGCCGCCTTCATGGGCTCGTAGAGGTCCGCGTCTAGGTGGATCAACGAGAACTTGCGGTCGTCCTCGACTGTCACCGCGCTCTCCGGGAAGTAGCCCGGATGCCACGCGCAGCTGTCCATCCCGACGAACTCCTGAACGGCCGCGAGGCTCACGTCTCCGAACAGAACCGGTACTTCGGCATCGACGCCTGACAGATCGCGGGTATCGAACCCACCGAAAGTGTCGAACAGATGGAGCGTGCGCTCGGGCGCCCGAGCGCGCAAGATGTCCGCGAGAAGGCGGGCCGAGTTGCCCTTGTAGACGCCGAGCTCGGCGAAGTCACCCTCGACACCCTCATCAAGAGCACGGTTCGCGTTCTGAACGAGGAACAGCATGCGCGGAAGGTCACCGGAATTGCGGTGAGCATTCTTGCGCGTCCACCAGCGCGTGAGCTCACCATAGTTCGGGAGCGCCCCGTGCTCCCGAACGCTATCCGGCACATAACTCAGGTACGAGAACCGGTTTCTAGTATTGAGGAATGCCCCTATGTACCCGAAGAACACAATCGCCTTGACGGCGTTGTAGCGTCGCCTCAGGAGAAGGCGGCGTTGGGCCGAGGGCTGCCGGAGGAAGGAAAGGAGTCGCTGCATCGAGTCGCGGATGGTACCGGGACCCTCTCAAGGGCAACCGCTCGCCCTCCCGACGGAACTCAAGTCGACGGGAGTGAGCAATCGTCAGTTCTTCAAGCGATGCCCAGGCTGGCCATCGACTTGGTGCGTGAAGTACTCGGCCTCCGCTGAAATCGCACCACGATCCTCAGCCGGGACTCCCGAGTAGATGCGATTCGATTCTGTAAAAGCGTTCCGCAGGGTCGACCCCGCGCCAAGCGCGCAACGGTCCGGCAGGATCGAACCGGCGAGGAAGATGCACCTCGTCCCGGTCATCGAGTAGTCGCCGATACGCACTGGTCGCGTGTACGGCTCATTCGTAGACATGCTGACCGCGTGCGTCAGGATCTGCGTCCCGTAGCCTGCGACCATTGCATAGCGTCCGATGTGCACAGTGTTTGAGCAGTCGACGAGATGTCGGCGGGTAATGCCTCCGCCCTCCTCGATGATGAGTTCCGGCCGACGGTCCGCCTCGGAGGCGAAGAACTTGGAGCTCCTCGGCACCGCGTAAACCCAGTTCAGGTGCGAGATGCCCGCGCCCTTCCGCATGACGATCGTCTCCATCCCACGCACAAAGTTGAGATGCCCGATCCCCGCCTCTTCCTCGAGGATGAACGTGCGAGACGGCGCGACAATGGAGAAGCCGATCTTCGACGTGGGGTGCAGCTCATAGCCGAAGATCCGCTTCAGGGCGCGGCGCCGAACCGACCAGGGAAAAGGCATCAGCAGCACTTGGCGAACGTAGGTCCAGATCACAAGCGGCACCCTACCGGGCGGGTTCGGCGTAGCCCAGGGCGGTCGACACCTCTTTCCAGGCCAGGCCAATGAGGCCGAAACGTCGAAACAACAGCCCAGAACTTCGGGAAATCTTCCGCGCGAACATCGGCTCCGTGTATGCCTTCTTTGCCTACTCGGTCGACCACTCCACCGCCGAAGACCTAGCCGCGACCACGTTTGAACGAGTGGTTAAGGCTTGGGACAGATACGACCCATCTCAAGCAACCCCCCGCACGTGGATCCTCGCGATCGCGCGGAACGTGCTGACCGACCACTACCGCCGCCAGCGCTTCCGCCGCACTACGTCTACGGACGAGCATCCCGCCCTGCTCGAACGACTTCGCAGCGACAGCGACCTCTCTGATCGAATAATCGCCGAGGCGGGATTTGCCGACTGGCTGAGATCGCTGTCTCCACGTGAACAGGAAGTCTTGGCGCTCCGCTTTGGCGCGGATCTGCCTGCAGGAGATATCGCGCACATCCTTGCCATGTCTGAAGCCAACGTCCACCAAATCAACTCTCGGGCGCTCCGCCGCCTCCGAGCACGGATGCATCCACCTACCGGCAGCGACGAACCGTCGCCGTAACCGGCGCCTTGAGCGGCGCAACGCGGACCTCGCCGTCGACCCCGCGAACGATCTCGCTTCCGCCAACGATGGTCCGCGTAACGGCTTCACAGTCACCTTGTGCATCCTCGCTGCCGGACGAAGCGAGCGGCCCTGACCCCGCAAGCCCCGCTGCGAGCACGCCCGTGACGAATGCCGAAGTGAGCGCCGCCGCCGGCACAAGCGATCTCAGGCTGAGCCGACTCTGGCCTCGCTGCGGGTCGCCAAGTAGGCGTGCTTCGCACGCGATGACAAAATCCTCGCGCGGCGACGGACGCACGCGCATCAGCAGCCACGCCGCGTCCCCGTCGCACGGATCGAGCATGTCCTGTTCCGAGTCCATCAAGTGCATCTACGCACGGCCCGCGAGAAAGTCGACACCTATGTCAGAAACAGGCGAGCCGCCACGTATAAGGCGCAATGAACCGGCGAACTATTGGTGTCGCAGTTGCCTTCCTCGTGATGCTCGCCGCGCCGAGCCAGGCCTCAGCCAAAGGCCTCACGCTCGGGTTCATGGAGCAGGGAGTGCTCGAGATCGCTGACCCGAGCCAGCGCGCAGCCGGGCTGCAGAACGCGAGGGCAGCTGGCGCGAGGATCATGCGATTCGGCTTGTACTGGAGCGACGTTGCTCCCACCAAGCCCCCCACGATGGCCGCAGCGCGAGACCCATCGTGGCCCGGGTACCGATGGGACCGTATCGATCAATTCGTAAGGAGCATTGCCAAGGAGGGCTTGGTCCCGTTGCCGTTCGTCTTCAAGGCCCCGCCCTGGGCCGAGGGACGCGGTCGACCCGTTGCGTCCAAGAGTGTCCCAGCTGGGACTTGGCGTCCCTCCGCCAAGCATTTCGAAGCCTTTGCGACAGCGCTCGCAACGAGGTACTCAGGGACGCACCCTGACCCGCTCACCGCTGGCGCGCGCTTGCCGGCGATAACGGACTGGCAAGTCTGGAATGAGCCGAACCTCAGCGTCGACCTCAATCCGCAGTGGCGGAAGACCTCTCGAGGGCTCGTCCCCGAGAGCCCGCGCATCTACCGGAGCCTGCTGAACGCCTTCTACCGAGGAACGAAGCGCGTAGACATGCGAAACCGCATCGTCACTGCCGGCACGGCTCCCTACGGAGACCTGAAGGACGGCGACCCGCGGATTCCTCCCCTCCGTTGGTGGCGCAGCCTCCTATGCCTTGAGCCTGGACAAACGTCACAGAAGTGCCCGCGCGTCTGGTTTGATGCGGCTGCGCACCATCCGTATCCCATCGGACCTCCGCGAAGGAAAGCACGGAACGCAGATGACGCGGTGGTCCCAGATGTCTGGAAGGTACGTCGAGTGATCGCACGCGGGGTGAGCGGCGGGACAATTCGTCCTCGGGCATCGAAGCCCATATGGGCAACCGAGATATCGTGGGACAGCTTTCCCGACCCTGACGGTTTGTCGCTGGCACAGCACGCGACCTACCTCCAAGGCGCGCTGAACGTGCTGTACGAGCAAGGCGTCGCAGTGGTGCTCTGGTTCAACCTCCGCGATAACGCTCCTCGACCGAGCTACGCAGCGACGCTGCAATCGGGAGTGTTCTTGCGGGGCCCGACGCCCGCTCAAGATGTCCCAAAGCCGTCATTCACGGCTTTCCGCTTCCCCTTCACCGCCTACCGCACGCGTGGCGTCGCACGTCTGTGGGGCATGGCACCTGCCGGTGGCACGGTGACGATTCAGGCGCGCTCGGGCGACCGGTGGGTCACGGCGACGCGCTTGCGTGCCAAGTCCAACCGCATCTTCTCCGGACGCCTGCGCGTCGGTCAGGGCGTGTCCCTGCGCGCCGTCTGGAACAGCGACACCAGCCTGGTCTGGAGGACGTTCTGATGAGCCTGCGAACCCGCCTGCATCGCGTCTTTCGCGACACCGAGGAAGCCAACCGCCAGGCGT
>SXGQ01263575.1_pt1 | contig 19457 bp, 13 predicted proteins | sample 3178371 | NCBI WGS metagenome assembly SXGQ01 (sample SAMN11356859, study PRJNA531348) | freshwater metagenome | isolation source: freshwater sample F1-20 | place: China: Fuxian Lake, Yuxi | collected 2017-12-25 | reverse complement strand
GCGGGCGTGCAGCAGGCCTGTCGCGCGTGGCCGCAAGCCCGGTGGCCGTCACCATCGTGCGGCGAGCGGCGTCGGGTGCCGTCACGGGGTAGCGGTCAGTCGGGGTCCCGCGGGGAGGTATCCCCCAGCATCTCCTCGATGTCGTTATGGATGTCCGCCCAGTCGCCGGGGTTCTGCATCTCCAGCCGGTCGAGCGCGGCGTAGAGCGGCGGCGCCATGAGCCGGGAGTTGTCGGGGTGCGTCTTCTTGAGGAACCAGCAGCAGGCCACCACCCATGCAAGCTCGGCGCTGGGGCTGTCGCCGAAGTCCTCGCGGGCGCGTGAGGGCATGGCGCCAGCCAGCGCGAGGGCCAGGCCCTGCTCGCTCACCGAGAGCGGAGGGTTGTCCGAGCACTCGCGCACGTAGCCCTGGGCGAGGGCCCGGATCTGCTCGAGCTGCTCCGAGGTGATGGGTGGCTGGGGTGCATCGGGATCTGTCATCGGGCGAGGGGTCAGATGCGACTGACCATCGCCTTACGCGGCGCCACCTTTTCGTTTCGCGCTCTGCGATATTGCCCCATGGCCTCGATCAGGCATAAGACGCGCACCCGCTCCCCGCGACTCCGGGGGCGATGACCGCGATCCTCAACACCCCCGGGCTGTGCATTGCCGCCTACGACGACGGCACGGCGCTGTGGACCGACCTGCGTGGCGTCTGGCAATCCACCAGGTCTGCGCGCCTTGTGGTGGGCAGCGCCCTGCGCCGCCAGCGGCTGCTTGCCGAAGAGGTGGCCGCGCACGGCACCGTGCTGGGCGGTTCGATCGACAGCATCGAGCGCCTCTGGCATGAGGTTGCGCGGCGATGCGACGTGCCCGAGCCGGTTGACGACGTGGAGCTCACGGCATGCGTGAAGGAGATCCTTCTCGAGCCGGCTCTCCCTGGGCCCCTGCAGCGCGTGGCCAACCGCCCTGCCGACCTGGGACGCCTGGTGCGGCACCTGAAGCAGATCGATGACACCGTCGGAGATGACTACGCGCCGACCAACGACATCGAGCGCGGCATCGAGCACATCCGCACCCGCCTTGTGGACCTGGGCGTGGTGAGTCGAGCCCGTTTCCGCACGCTCACCGCGGCCGCCGCGGGCAGCGTGGACTTCGGCCGACCCCTGGTGATCGCCCCGCCCAGCGCAGCGAGCCCAGTGCTGGGTGCGTTCCTCACTGCCCTGGCATGTGCCCAGCCGGTGCGCCTCTATCTCGCGACCCGGCCGGCCGACCTGGCCGGGGCCCTCGACGACCTCGGGCTCACCGCAGGCGACGTGACCGTGGAGCAGCACTTCTCATCTCCGCCCATCGCTCCGCGCCTGCGCCTGGTGGCTGCAGACGACGAGGCAGAGTTGGCGATCGAGGAAGTCGCTGACCTGCTCGCGAGCGGCCACAGCGCCGAGGCGATCATGGTGGCCACTCCCGACCGGGAGTCGGGCGACGCCGTGGTGGCGGCAGCACGAGCCCGGGGCATTCCCGCGGTGTCGGGATGGGGTGCGAGCGTGCACGACTCTCTCATCGGATCGCTGCTTGAGCGCATCGCGAACATCGACACCCAGGGCCACGACTACGAACTGGTGGAAGAACAGCAGCGAGCCCTGGCGGAGCACGTGGACGCCGCCTTTGCCGGCCTCACGCTGCTCGACATCCAGGAGAGCGAAGAGGTTCTTCGAAAGACGGAATCGCCGCTCGAGCAGGTCCGTTATCTGCACTCTCTGGGCGTGCGCCTCACGAACGGCCTGATCGATCGCCTTGGCGTAGAGCCCACAGACATCGGCCCACAGCTGCAACAGGCGTACCTGTGGCTGGATTCCCTGCAGACGCAGATCGACACGCTCGAGCGCCTCGAGCAGCGCGGCCTTCCCGTGCCCGATGCCGCAACGATTCTGCGTGACGCCGTGGCTATGCCCCGCCCCCGTGGCGACGCCGCAGGCATCGCGGTGGTCACCCCCCGCATGGCGCCGGCGCTCGGCGCACCGTGCGTGGTGATGACCGGGCTCGCCGCCGGCACCCTTCCCCGCCCCCCGGCCACCACTCCGTTCTCTTCAGCAGGGCTGCTGGCGCGCCAGCCGCGCCTCGGCCAGCGCGACGAGCACCCCGATCTCTCCGCCATCGTGGCTACGGCGTCATCGGCCCTCGTGATGGTGCGAAGCGCGCAGTCGCCCGAGGGAATCGATCTGGACGCATCCGCGTGGCTCAATGAGCTCGCGGCCGAGGCCGCCGCCGAGAGCGGTGAAGCCGTTGCGAAGACCGAGCGATCCATCCGCGACAGCTCCGCCCCCCGTCGCCGGCTGCAGAGCACGGCGCGAAGCCGTCGCCTGGACGGCGGGGCGGTGTCAGCAGCCATCGAGCAGCTCGCCCGACACCGCGACGCCGGCACGCTGCCGCCCGATCTCATCGGCAAGCAGCAATCCGTCACCACCCTCGAGACCTACCTGCGCTGCCCCCTGGGCTGGCTGGTGGGTCGCTACCTCAACCCCTGGGAGCCCGGCAGTCCCGCCCGCCACATGGGCACCGTGGCCGATGACGCCATGGGGGCGGCCCTTCGCCTGGGCGAAGGGCCGGTTGTGGTGAAGGCCGGCATCGAGGATCGCGTGAACGCCGCCGTGGCGAGCATGCGAAGCAACGTCTGGTACCCGCAGATCCCTCGCAATGAGCGCGCTGATCTGGAGGAATGGACGGTTCGTGCGGTGCGGAAATACTTCGACGCCGACTACATGAACAGCATCGCCCCCGGCTGGCGCCCCGTGAGCGACCAGGAGCGCCTGGCCATGGAAATCGATGGCGTGCGCGTGAGCGGAATGCTCGATCGCCTTGATGTGACCGACCACGGTGTGCTGGTGATCGACTGGAAGCTGCAGCGTTCGCTGGCGCTACCCGGGCGCGAGGCCCGAGGCCACGAACTGCAGCGCGGGCTCTATCCCCTGATGGCCCGCGGCCTCACCGTCAACGGCTCGACCATCACAAGCGACATCCTCGGTTTCATGTACGTATCGCTGGCGCACGGAGACCACAACGGGTCGTTCACCACGGCGGTCGGCGGTGGCGGCGCGGTGGACAACGGGTGGCCCAACGACTGCCGCCAGGCACAGGACAACGCCGCACTGGCCATCGCGGGAATCCGCGCCGGCGAGGTGTGGGAGATCGGCGAGAGCTGCCGGGCGTCGTACTGCGGGCACCACTACCTCTCCGACACCGCGGTGGTGCGCGGATGAGCACCACGAACGACTACGGCTTGTCCGACGTGCAGGCGCAGGCGCTGGAGCCCACCGGCGATGTCGCACTGGTGGCAGGCGCCGGGTCGGGCAAGACCCATACCCTCACGGCACTCGTGGCCCGCGACATGGTGGAACTGGGCATACCCGCGGAGCAGATCCTCGTGTGCACCTTCACGCGCGCGGCCGCCGCAAACCTGTCGTCGCGCATCGAGGCCCGCGTGCGCACGACCGACCCCTCGCGCGCCAGCGACGTGACCACGCGCCTCATGTGCGGCACCATCGATTCCATCTGCAGCCGCCTGGTGGCCGACCGCGCGCTTGACCTCGGCGTGCCCATCGTGCCCCAGCTGGCCGATGCCCGCATGCTCGCCCCCGTGCGCCTGCAGGCAACGCAACTCATGCTCGCGGACCTCACCCCGGACGACCGCGACGCCATGCGGGCGCTGCTCAGCCCCCGCATCGGGTTCCTCGCCACCGATCTCCACAGCATCTACGCCACTACGGTGCAGCAGCGCATCGACCTGACAGATCTCACCGTGCCTCCCGCCGTGCCGGTGAGCGAGGCCGAGATCAAGACTCTGCTCAAGAAGATGGACGCCCTGCTGAAGTCTGGGCTGCTGGCCGACAGCGTGGCCGAGCGCGTCCAACTCGACCGCGACCGTGTTGCCGACGGGCGAATCTCTGAGACCACCGGATCGCAGGGAAAGCTGAAGGAGGCAGCCAAACCGCAGGCCGACGCGATCCGCGCGACCCTCGAGGAGTTCCGCGCCCGCGAGGTGGACGTGGAGCTCTACCCCCTGGCCCAGGCGATCGCCACGGCCCTCCCCATCTACGACGCCCACTACCGCGAGATCAAGCGCGACCTTGGCCTCACGGAGTTCACCGACATCGCCGAGCTCAGCCTCGAGCTCGACACGCTCGACTCCCCCCGCCGCTTCGCTCGGGTGTATATCGACGAGGCCCAGGACACCAGCCCGCTGCAGCTCGACGTGCTGCGCTCACTGCGCGCCGAAGACGGCGCGCTCATTCCCGTGGGGGACGCCAACCAGTCGATCTACGGGTTCCGCGACGCCGATGTCGCCGGCTTCACCGCACTCGTGCAGAGCCTCGGCGACACCGTCGACCTGGCCGAGAACTACCGCACGCAGGCCACCCTGCTCGACCACGTGAACGACCTCGCAGGCAGCGTGCTTCAGGGCTCGGGCGGCACCCCCCTCACCATGACCGCCGTGCGTGATGAGCGCGACGACTTCGCCGGCACCGAGGTGCTCTTCACCCTCGACGATGGCAGGGCACCCACCGCAGCCGATGAAGCCCGCGTGGCGGTTCCGCAGATCCTTGATCGCGCCGAGCGCCTGAATATCCCCCTGTCGCAGATCGCGATCCTCTGCCCCTCCGGCGCGATCATCCGCGCCTACCGGGCCGAGCTCGTGGCCCGCGGCGTGCCGTGCCTGGCCATCGAGTCATCGGGCCTGCTCGACCGACCCGAGTGCGCCGACCTGCTGGCCTACCTGCGGCTGCTCGCCAACCCGTCTGATCAGGTGTCGTTCGTGCGCGTGGTCACCAGCCCCATGGCGGGCCTGTCGCTCGGCGACGTCAAGTCGCTGCTCGATCAGGTGCGGCTCTCCTGGAAGGACAACAAGGCGGGCAAGCTGCCCGAGCCCGCCATGCCCCGCCTGGCCGAGGAGCTCGGCGATCATCACGTGGCCCTGGCCTTCGAGCGCGTGCAGGCACTGGTGGGCCGCGTCTCAGTGGCCGCGCTCGCCCGCGCCGCGGTTGCCGAGAACAACTTCGATCTTGCCCTTGAGGCATCCGACCCCACGGGCTCCGCGCTGCGCAACGTCGAGCGGCTCATCGCCACCATCGCGCGCATCGAGAGCGATCTCACCGGCCCGTCCATCACCGAGGTGCTCGATTCGCTCTTCGCCGAGGACGAGCCCCCCGAGCTTCGCCGCCCCGTGGGAATCGATGCCGTCAACCTCATGACCGTGCACCGGTCGAAGGGCCTGGAGTTCGACCTGGTGGCGCTTGCCCGCCTCGGCCAGGGCAGCAACAACGACTCCCCGCGGGTGATGATCGCCCGCGACGGCACGGTGGGCGCGGCCAAGAGCGGCAAGGCCACCACGGTCATGCGCGAGCTGCGCCAGCAGAAGACCGATCGCGAGGAAGAGGAACGCCGGCGCGTGGCATACGTGGGCATCACCCGCGCGCGTGAGCACCTCATGCTCATCGCATCCGGGTCGCGCAAGAAGGAGGGCACCGCCTCATGGCGCGGCACGAGCAGCCTGCTGCTGGGTGACGCCCTGGGCCTCGATGGCACCACACCCACCGGGCAGTCGGAGACCGTCACCCTCACGCGCACCGGTGCCGCCATCACCGTCACGCACCTCGACCCCGATGCTGTGGTCGAGGTACCTCGTGCGGAGAGCGAGCCCACCGACGCAGCCCCCGCCGTCGAGATCGAGGCCATCGATGCCGCCGCCATCGCCCCCATCGCCCACGGCGCGGTGAGCTACTCGCGCCTCGAGCACTGGCGCTCGTGCTCGCTCAGGCGCTACCTCGACCGCGATCTTGGGCTCTCGGGCCGCGGGGCACGTATCTCCGCGGACACCACCGACGAGGCCACGCTGGCCATCGACGACCCCGACCGCAACGGCGCAGAGTTCGGTGCGCTCGTGCACGAGACCCTCGAACTTGTGGACTGGCGCGCAGGCCTCGACGTCGACGCTGCCCTCGCCGCCGCAGAGCAGCGTGAGGCCGCGCGCGCCAACCCCAGGCTGCTCACCGACGGCGACCGCACGCGCCTCACGGCCTGCCTGAAGATGGCCGCCGCCAGCCCCGCAGCCGAGCAACTGCGATCAGCGCGCGAGGTGCGCAGCGAGGTGCCCTTCGCCACCTCCATCGGCGGCCAGCTGGTAACCGGTGTGATCGACGTGCTCGCCACGCTTGATGACGGCTCCACCCTCGTGGTCGACTGGAAGACCGGCGCCAACTTCGACGCCCACGAGGCCGACTACGACCTTCAGCGGCGGCTCTACATCCTCGCCCTGCTGCAGCAGCACGACGCTCCCGCGAGCATCGAGGCCCTGTGGATTCACCTCGAGGGCGAGGGGCACGAGCAGGTGCGCGTCGCGACAGCAGGTGATCTGGGCGCCCTTCGCGCGGAACTGGAGCAGGAGCTCGAGCAGATCCTCCTCGCGCCAGCCGTGAATGCGGTTGAGCAGCCTGACGACCGGTGCCTCGGTTGCCCCGGGCTCGAGCAGCTGTGCCCGGTATCGCGCCGCCCGTCACCCAAGCCGGACATTTTTCGGGCGTTCATCGGCGGCTACATGGGCAGCTGGTACTCCTGCGAACTCACGCCGGGAGGGCTTCTCTACAAGTGCTCAGAGCGAGGCTTGGCGGCCACGCTGGAGGAACTGATCACGCCGACTGATGACGAGTGGCGAGCATTCACCGAGGCGCTGCTGAAGGCTGGCGCCGAGGGCTGGGCTCCGCACTACACGCCGGATGCCGTCGTGATGGATGGCACCCACTGGTCGGTGACTGTCCAAGGCCGCAGCATCTCTGTCGCCTCCGGCGGGGCCAACGCTTCTCCCGCGAAGTTCAAGAGCGTGCTCAAGGCGATCAGCACGCTCGCAGGCGGCCGCGCCTTTTCGTGACCGCATGTTGAGTAACTTCAACCAGACACTCCACCATCTGGAGACCGCGTGCCGATAACGCAGCAAGAACTTGAGACCCGCCTGTGGGACGCCGCCAACTCGCTGCGCGGCCCGGTCGACCCGTCCGATTTCAAGGCCTACATGTTCCCGCTGCTGTTCTTCAAGCGGCTCTCCGACGCCTGGGATGAGGAGCACGCAGCTGCCGCCGAAGAGTTTGGCGATGACCTCGACGACGACATCGAGCGCGACTACCATCGCTTCGCGCTGCCGGAGGGCACTCACTGGAACGACCTGCGCAAGGTGGCGGAGAACGTCGGCGCAGCGCTGCAAACGATGCTGCAGCGCATCGAGGAGGCCAACCCCAGCACGCTGGCCAACATCTTCGGAAACGCTGCCTGGGCCGACAAGGAGAGCCTTCCCGAGGCCAACCTGCTCGACCTAATCGAGTCGTTCAACGGCATGAACCTCGCCCCGAGTGAGGTGAGCAACGACGTCCTGGGCGCCGCCTATGAGTACCTGCTCAAGCAGTTCGCCGACGCCTCGGGCAAAAAGGCCGGCGAGTTCTTCACCCCCCGAGGCATCGTGCGCCTGCTCACGCACATCCTGGACCCTCAGCCGGGGGAGTCGATCTACGACCCCGCCTGCGGGAGCGGCGGCATGCTCGTCGAAGCCGTCAACGAGGTGGTGGCCAAGGGAGGATCAACCCAGCGGATCCGCCTGTACGGCCAGGAAGTGAGCCTGACTACGAGCGCTATCGCTCGCATGAACCTCTTCCTGCGGGACATCGAGGATGCCTCGATCATCCGCGGGGACACGCTTCTCGACCCGAAGCACCTCGATGGCTCGGGGCACCTTGGGCGGTTCGACGTGGTCCTTGCAAACCCACCCTTCAGCCTGAAGAAGTGGGGAGCGAAGGAGTGGGGCAGCGATCCGTTCGGGCGAAACCGCCTCGGGATGCCTCCGGCGGGCAACGGGGATATGGCATGGATCGAGCACATGCTGGCCTCGATGAGCGCAGGCCATGGTCGCGTGGGCGTTGTGATGCCCCACGGCGTGCTGTTCCGTGGAGGGGCTGAGGGAAAGATCCGCGAGGGGCTCCTAAAGGAGGACCTCCTCGAGGCGGTGATCGGACTCGCGCCGAAACTCTTCTACTCGACCGGGATCCCTGCGACGCTCCTGATCTTCCGTGCCTCAAAGCCTGAGGAGCGCAAGGGGCATGTGCTCTTCATCGACGCGCAGGAGCGCTTCGAGAAGGGCAAGAACCAGAACGCCCTCACCGACAAGGACATCGACGCCATCATCGAGGCCTACCGCACGAGTGAGGACCCTGACGGGGAGGGTGGAGTCGCCCTCCGCCTCGTCCCGCTCTCAGAGATTGAGGAGAACGGCTTCGACCTCAACATCGGTCGCTACGTCAGCACCCACGAAGAGGAAGTCATTGATGTTGCGACGGCTCTGACCAAGCTTCGCGAGGCGCAGGTGGCCCTTCAGGAGGCACAGGATGCCCTCGACGAGCGACTCCGTGAGGCCGGCTATGCGTGAGGGGTGGCGGCGGTTCCGCCTAGAAGAATTGTGCGACATCAGCAAAGGGTCGCATCCGCTGGAGAAGACCAAGCCCGGGACGTATCCGCTCGTGGGCACAGCCGAGGCCTGGCGCACGTCGGAGACCTTCGACTTCGAGGGTCAGGTGATATGCATTCCGTTGGTTTCGTCTACGGGGCACGGGGATGCATCCCTCAAGCGTCTTCACTTCGCCGAAGGCAAGGTTGCCGCCGCAACGATTGTCGGGGCTGCAGTAGTACGGGATCCCGGAATGGTCGAGGGGCGCTTCCTCCATCACTTCCTAAGCGTTAACAAGGACCGCCTCATCGTCAGCCTGATGCAAGGCACGGCGAACATGTCCCTGAAGGTTGCGGACCTTGCGAACGTGCCGGTCGACCTCCCACCACTCCCCGAACAGCGACGGATCGTTGACCTGATCGGGGCAGTGGATGCGCAGATTGAGGCTGCGGATGCCGTATCGCGGCGGGCAGAGATGACGTATCGCTCAGTGGCGAGTGCCGTGTTTGCCTCCGCGGAGAATACGCTCTCACTCGGTGACTTCTGCGAGGTGGTGATTGGCGTGCAACGAAGTCCCAAGCGGACCAGCGCGCCTACTCAGACCCCATATGTCCGCGCCGCAAATGTGAAGGACGGGCGTCTAGACCTGAGCGAGGTGCTGACGATGCACTTCAGCAGCAAGGAAATCGAAAGGTACCGGCTCCACAAGGGAGACGTGTTGGTCACGGAAGGGTGTGGAAGCCTGAGGCAACTCGGAGCGTCCGCCGAGTGGCCCGAGGAGACGCCCTGTCCGATTTGCATCCAGAACACCGTGCTCCGCATGCGTGCGAAGCCCGGCGTCAGCCACGCTCGCTACCTCGCGCACTACTGCCGCTTCCTCCACGCAGGGGGAGGCTGGGCAAGGGTGGCGTCGGGGAGCTCGATATTCCACATCGGCGCGGAACGCGCGCGCAGCATCCCCGTCCCGTCGCCCTCTCTGAAAGATCAGGCACGGATCTCTCGTGAGCTAGATGGAATCGAGAGCCTGCATGTGGCGGCGAAGAGGGAGGCGGATCTGCTTCACCGCGTTCGGGCTGGCCTCTTGCGTGACCTCCTCTCTGGAGCCCACGAGATCCCTACGTCTTACGACAGGCTTCTGGCCGCATGAGCACACAAGACGCCCCCGACGAGCGACTCCTTGAAGCCGGCTATGCGTGAGGGCTGGCGGAGGGTCCAGTTGGGGGATCTCGTGAGCGTAGAGACGGGAAGGCTCGATGCCAATGCTGCGGTCGAGGGGGGGGCGTTTCCCTTCTTCACTTGTTCCCCGAATGCGCTGAGAATTGATTCGTATGCCTTTGACGCGCCGGCGATCCTGCTTTCTGGAAACGCGGCCTTTCACAGCCGGTACTACGAAGGCAAGTTCAATGCCTACCAGCGCGTCTATGTACTGACGAGCCCCTCTCTCGCCTCAATCACTCTCCGCTACCTGAATCTTGTGCTGGCGGGCTCCGAGAGCACGTTTCGCATGCAGGCAGGTGGCGGAGTCATCCACTATTTGAGACTCCCGATGGTCCGAGATTTTTGGATTCACCTCCCACCCCTCCCCGAGCAGCGACGGATCGTTGATCTGATCGATGCGGTGGATGCGCAGATTGAGGCTGCGGATCAGGCGGTAGAGCGGGCGGAGCGTGCGCGGCGCGGGCTGCTGAGAGAGCTTCTGGCGCCGGCTATGCGTGCGGGGTGGCAAGAAGTCCGCCTCGAAGACGTGTGCCTACGCATCGGGATGGGTCCTTTCGGCTCCAACATCAAGGTCGATACGTTCGTGGCGGAGGGCGTTCCCGTAATCAGCGGCGCCCACCTCCATCAGGCACGTCTTACAGATCATGACTTCCGATTTATCACTCAGGCGCATGCCAATCGCCTTAAGGGGAGCGCCGTCGGCCGGGGCGACGTTGTGCTGACCCACGCTGGGACCGTGGGGCAAGCATCCGTGATCCCGGACGATTCGGCGTACGAGAACTACATGCTGTCGCAGCGGCAGTTCTTCATGCGCCCCGATCCTGCTTTGGTCCTTTCGACATTTCTTGTCTTGTTCTTGAGAGCCGGCGATGGCCATCGGCAACTCCTGTCCAATGTGAATCGGACGGGGGTCTCGTCCCTCTCTCGGCCGGTTCGCTTTGCCAAACAGATGCGCATGTCCCTCCCGCCCCTCCCTGATCAGCGACGCATTGTTGATCTGGCCGCGGCTGCCGACAGCGAGATCGGAGCGCTGAAGGCCTTGGCTGGGCAGGCGCGCGAGCTGCGCAAGGGTCTCCTCACAGACCTCCTCTCTGGAGACCACGAGATCCCCGCCTCCTACGACAGACTCCTCGCCGCATGACCGAGAGAGACCTCCAAGACGCGCTCATCAAGCGCCTCTCGCAGGATTGCGGGTGGAAGTACGCATGCTCTGACCCCGAGACCGTCACCCGCCTGAGCGCAGCCGGCGTGGAGGTGCACACCGACCACCCCGTGATCGACCGGAACTTCGAGGAGGTCCTCGTCGAGCCGCTGGTCGCTGATGCGCTCAAGCGCCTGAACCCGCTCATCTCAGAAACCCCGGCGAGGGTGGATGAGGTGATGCGTCAGCTTCGGGCTTTGGTGCTGTCAGCGTCCGATGACGGCTTGATGTCCGCAAACGAGCGCATGACGTCGTGGCTTCGCGGTCACGGTGCGGTGAAGTTCATCGGGGAGCAGAACCACAGCCCTGTCAGCCTCATTGATCTCGAAGATCCGCTCGCGAACGACCTTGTCGTGACCGATGAGGTGGTCTACCCGCAGGAGAAGGGTGGCCGCCGGTACGACCTGGTTCTGTGGGTCAATGGCATCCCCCTCGTCGTGATCGAGACCAAGAGCCCGACCGGCCACGTGAGCTGGCTGAACGGCGCAAAGGACATCCACGACGGCTACGAGGTGAAGACGCCGAACTTCTTCGTACCGAATCTTCTCTCGGTGGCGACCGAGGGCAAGGAACTTCGCTACGGCGCGGTCCGCCAGCCCGCCGAGATGTGGCTTCCATGGTCGCGCACCACGGATGAGATTCAGCAGGCCGGCCTGAAGGCGGTGCTCGATTCCGCGGCCCTGCTGCTCTCACCGGAGAACCTGCTGAGCATCCTTCGCACCTACGTTCTCTACTCGAAGCAGAGCACCGCCCGGGGGGCACGCACCATCAAGGTGATCCCGCGCTACCCACAGGTAGAGGCGGTGGATTCAATCGTCGAGCGCGTCACCGATGGAACGCACAAGAGGGGGCTTGTCTGGCATCACCAGGGCTCGGGCAAGACGCTGCTCATGGCATTCGCCGCTGCGGAGCTTCGCCGGCGCACGGATCTGGACGCGCCAACCATCCTGGTGGTGCTCGATCGCCTCGACCTGATCGAGCAGGTGACGTCGGAGTTCTCGTCCGTCGGTCTTCCGTCACTCAAGGTGGCCGAGACGCGCAACAAGCTCAAGACGATGCTGAGCGACGACCAGCGCGGCATCATCGTGACCACGATCTTCCGGTTCGCCGACGCCGGACGGCTGAACGAGCGGGACAACATCGTGGTGATGGTGGATGAGGCCCACCGCACCCAGGAGGGCCGACTGGCTGCCGACATGCGCGAGGCGCTGCCCAACGCGACATTCATCGGGTTGACGGGCACGCCGGTCTCCACGCGGGACCGCAACACCTGGGACACCTTCGGGTGCGAGGACGACCCGAACGGAGTGCTGAACCACTACTCCGTTGAGCGCTCGATCGCCGACGGCGCGACGCTGCCGATTCACGTTGAGAGCCGCCTCGTCGACTACCACATCGACCACGACGCCCTGAACGAGGCGTTCGCGGAGCTCGCCGCTGACGAAGGCCTAGATGAACGCGAGACGGGAATGCTGACGCGCCGCGCGAGTCGGGTGGATGTGCTCATCAAGAGCGAGAAGCGCAGTGAAGCGGTGTGCCGCGACATCGTCGATCACTTCCGCCAAAAGGTTCAGCCGCTCGGGCAGAAGGCGCAGGTGGTGGCCTTTGACCGCGAGCTTTGCGTGCGGTACTGCGATCTGCTGCAGAAGGAGCTTGGCGACGAGGGCGAGGTGGCCGTGGTGATGACCACCGCCAAGGATGACCCCGTGGAGTGGGAGCAGTTCAATCGCAGCCGTGAGGAGGAGGCGCAGCTCAAGGCACGCTTCAACGACCCCTCAGATCCGCTGCAGATGCTCATCGTCACGGCGAAGCTGCTGACGGGGTTCGACGCGCCCATCGAGGGCGTGATGTACCTCGACAAGCCGATCAAGGCCCACACGCTCTTCCAGGCGGTGTGTCGCACAAACCGCCGCTGGACAAACCCGGTGACGGGTCAGGAGAAGCTGTTCGGGCGCGTGGTCGACTACATCGGCCTGGGCCAGGAGCTCGCCAAGGCCGTTGCAGTGAAGAACGCAGGTGGGCGCACCGCGCTGCCGGAGAACGTCGATGAGATCGTTGCCGTGCTGGGGGAGCGCATGACCACGTGCCTCGCTCGGTTTGCCGGAGTGGACCGCAGCGCGGCAGGGTTTGAGCAGCTGCTCGAAGCCCAGGAGGCAGTAGCAACTGCGGAGGACCGCGAGGCGTTCGCGCGCGAGTTCATCGAATGCGAGGCACTCTTCGAGTTTCTGTGGCCGGACACGTCTCTTCGGCCGTATGAAGACGACTACCGGTGGCTGGCACGCGTTTACAAGTCCGTGGAGCCGGTGGACATCTCGGACGCCCTGCTGTGGAGGCGCCTGGGTGCGAAGACCCAGGCGCTCATCAGTCAGCACGTGAGCGTGACCCTTGACAGTGCCGGCACCGAATCGGTGGCGCTCGATGCAGACGCGGTGGAGATCCTCCGCCAGCTTTCCCTCATGCCCGATGACGACGAGGGAGTCGAGCCTGCGCCACCGGTCACCCTGAGCACCGAGGAGATCCTCGAGACCATCGCGGCGCGAATCCGGCGCCGGCTCGAGAAGAACCCCGGGGACACCACGTGGGCCGACCTTGCGGCGCGGCTCGAGGCGCTCCGTAGCCGGCAGGTGACCAATGCTCGCGAGAGCCAGCAGCTCCTGAAGGACGTGCTCGAACTTGCTCGTCAGGTCGTCGAGGCGGATCGACTGACGACCGATGACGAGGAGCCGGCAGTGATCGACCAGAACCGAGGCGCGCTCACCGCGATTCTTGAGGAGTACGCACCCGAGGGTACGCCGGTAATCGTCGGGCGTGTGGCGGAGGACATCGACGCCATCGTGCGCCCCGTACGAGGCACCAGGTGGCAGGCAAGCCACCCTGGAGACCGGGAGGTGCGCGTGCAGATTCGGAAGGTGCTGCGAAACCACGGACTTCCGGCGAGTGGCGAGCTGTTCGACAAGGCCTACGCGTACATCGCGGAGCACTACTAAAGGCACCGGGTCGCACGGTCAGCCACCTATGCTGATTTCGTGAAAGCGCAGTCACTCGAAACGAGACGCGCCCCACTCGCGCAGGCTGACCCCTGGGACTATCCATGAAGCTCGACGCCATCATTGCCAACATCGACCACGGCGCCCTGGCCCTCCCCCAATTCCAGCGGGGCTACGTCTGGAACCGTGCGCAGGTGCGCGGGCTGATGGAGTCGCTCTACCGCGGCCACCCGGTGGGCAGCCTCCTTACCTGGCTGACCAGCACCGACTCCGCCGACTACAAGGGTGACACTTCCCCAACTCCGGGTTCGGTCCAGCTACTCCTTGACGGCCAGCAGCGGATGACAACGCTCTACGGCCTCATCAAGGGAACCCCGCCGCCCTTCTTCGAAGGCAACGAGAAGGCCTTCATCGATCTGCGCTTTCACCTGGAGGAGGAGGCCTTCGAGTTCTGGCAGCCGATCAAGATGAAGGACGATCCGTTCTGGCTCGATGTCCACCAGCTCCTCGAGCAGGGCGCCGCGACATCGATCGGAGAGCTCTATAAGACCCATGCAGGCGACCCGCGCATGGATGGTTGGATCGAGCGCATCGGCCGAATCGTGGCCATCCGCGAGCGGGACTTCCACATCGAGCAGGTGGCCGGCACCGACAAGACCGTCGATGTGGTGGTCGATATCTTCAATCGGGTCAACTCCGGTGGCACGAAGCTGTCGAAAGGCGACCTCGCGCTCGCGAAGATCTGTGCCGAGTGGCCCGAGGCCCGCCTCGAGATTCACAAGGTCCTCGAAGAGTGGGCGGCGCGCGGCTTCAGCAGCTTCTCGGTTGACTGGTTCCTACGAGCAATCACCGGCGTGCTTACTGAGCAGTCGCGGTTCGAGGCCCTGGCCGATGTGACGGCGGATGAGTTCCGCGACGGGCTCGTGCGCGCGAAGAAGTCCCTTGAGACCGTGCTGAACGCCCTCCAGAGCCGTCTCGGTATCAACGACGGATCCGTCCTGCCCTCGGCTCCCGCACTGATCGCACTCGCGCGGTTCGCAGATCTGAACCACAACACCCTGGGCGACCACATCCAGCGCGACCGGCTCCTTTACTGGTACATGCATGCGGCCATGTGGGGTCGGTACACGGGCCCAGTTGAGACGGTGCTGCGGCAAGACCTCAAGGCCATTGGTGAGGGCAGTAAGGACCCGACCGATGAGCTCCTGGCACACATCAAGCGCCAGCGCGGTGACCTGCTGGTACGCCCGGGCGACTTCGTCGGGTGGGGTCGGGGTGCGCGCTTCTACCCAATCCTCTACGTGCTCACACGCGTCACCGACACGCGCGACTGGGGCACGGGCGAAGTGCTGAGCAAGGCGGCCCTTGGATCGCATACCGATCTCGAGGTGCACCACATCTTCCCGAAGAGCCTGCTCTACGACGCCGAATACTCGCGACCCGAGGTCAACGCGGTCGCGAATTTCACTTTCCTCACGAAGCAGACCAACCTCGAGGTCAGCAACCGCCCGACAGCTGAGTACCTGCCGGGGTACATGGCCAAGCACCCCGGGGCCGTCGAAGGCCACTGGATCCCGATGGACGCGGATCTGTGGCGCATCGATCGCTACCTCGACTTCCTCACGGCCAGGCGCGAAATCCTTGCAGCTGCGCTCAATGCATTCCTCGCCGAGCTCGACGCGGGTCACATACCCGACGCGACGCTCGCGCCGGTGACCGTGGCGACGGATAGCAGCGCGAAGGATGAGACCGAGGCGATTGCCAAGCTCCAGGAGTGGCTCACGGACAATCTCTTCCACCCTGGGAAGACCAACGTCGAAATCCCGGTGAGCGGCGATCACCCTCCGGCGGTTCTCGATATCGCGTGGCCAAGCGGCGTCCAGCCGGAGCTGACCGAGCCTGTTGCACTCCTTATCGATGAGCCAGTTGAGGTCTGGAACGCGGCGGCGGCCTACGGGTACCGAATCTTTATCTCTACCCAAGCATTCAGGGATTACTGCCAGGCCCTGCTTCTCACCGCAGGCGCCAGCGCGGGGTCAGTCGATGCATCAGCGGAAGCCCGCGAGGCCATCTAGATGCCGGCGCCTTCCCGCCTCAGCCAAGCCCTCGCCTACGCCGAGGCCGTGCACGCCGGCGTGATGCGCAAGGGCACGGACATCCCCTACCTCGCACACGTGATCGGGGTGTCAGCGATCGTGATGGAGACCGGGGGAACGGAAGACGAGGCCATCGCCGGACTGCTGCACGACACCCTCGAGGACGGCGGCGACCCCGATCGCATGCGCGGGGAGATCAGGGAGCAGTTCGGTGAGCGCGTGCTGGCCATCGTCGAGGCGATGAGCGACGCCATGCCCGCGGCCGGCGAGGAGAAGCCGCCGTGGCGTGCGCGCAAGGAGGACTACATCGCGCATCTTGCGGAGTGTGACGACCCCGGCGTGCACCGAGTGTGCATGGCGGACAAGCTCTACAACCTGCGCGCGATCAACGACGACCTGGCCGAGATCGGCGACGCGGTATGGGAGCGCTTCAATGCGCCGCCGGAGGATCAGCTCTGGTACTTCACGGCGCTCGGGGAAGCGTTTGCGGCGGGGCCGCTCGGCGGGAGCCGGGCGGAGCGAGGGTATGCGGCTGAGTTGGGGCGGTTGCGGAGTTCGCTCGACGAGTAGGCGGCGCCACTGGCGCATGCATGGCGCACCTCTCGACCACCCCGAGGAACTTCTGCGGGAGCAGAGGCGCAATTACGCACATGCGACACTCCTGTCGCGCTACTTATTTCATGTAGACGCATAGGCGTCACGTAGCGACTCTGGCGCCATGAGCCCTGACCAGAATGCGCTTGTCCAGGAGCTCCTCGGGCGACGCATCCGGGGGCGACGCGAGCTGCTTGGAATCTCGCAGGAGGAGATGGCTGCGCGCTGCGGGCTCCATCGCACCTACTACGGGTCCGTAGAGCGCGGCGAGCGGAACGTCGCTCTCCAGAACATTGTTCGCATCTCTGATGCACTCGGCGTGGACCCCGGCGAGCTCCTCGAGGGCCTGACCCTCACTGGCTAGCCAGGCCGCTACTTATCGCGTGTAGACCGCATGAACCGCAGCGCGGAGGGTTTCGGTTATGGCCGTCCCGAATCTGACGCCTGGAACCACCTACGGCTGGGAGGCCCTCGGCCGGCTGTTTGGGTTCAAGCCCGACTACTTCGCGCGCGCTGGAGGGCTGATTACGAGCAAAGCAACAGGCTGCCTTCTCGTAAGAACAGATCCAGGTGGTGCTCGTTCCTTCGACTATGCGGACTATTGGGACGACGGTGATCTCGTCTACACGGGAAGTGGCCAGGTCGGAGATCAGAAGCGAACGGGCCAGAACCTCGATGTTGCTGATAACCGGCGACCACTACTCGTCTTCGAGGCTGCCGACACGAAGGCTCTGCGCTACCTAGGCCAGGCTCGATGCGTCGCCGAGACGACTGGCCAAGCGCCTGACCGCGACGGGCAGATGCGCACCGTGCTGCTCTTCCGGCTCCGTTTCGACGCAAACGACGCGGCAAGTCTGGCCACGCCCGTCGAGGTGCCGCCCGAGCGGCGAATGCCCGCCCCACAGTCGCCCGAGCGACGGCAGCGACAGCCATCGCGCAGCGCCCGCACTCCCCGAACGTTTGACCCCTCTGCGCGACCGAAGGAGCCGCAGGGCTCGGGGGGCTCGGGAGCCGACCCCGCGCAGACGCAGGCACTACGCGAGAAGGCGCAGCAAGGGCACCACGACCTCGTGTGCGCCTGGGCAAGCCATCTTCGATCAGATGGCTGGACAGAGCCGGTCGAGATCACCGATGGGTACGACCTCCTGAGCGCAAGTCCAGATGGAGATCGTGTGATTTTCGAGATGAAGACGTTGTCCGGCTCAAACGAGCTCAGCCAGTGCCGAAGCGCTGTGTCTCAGCTCCTCGAGTATCGCTTCAGACACGGCGAGCCGGGCGACCAGCTGTGCTTGGTGACAAACGCGCCTGTCCCAGTGGATCGCGCTGAGATCCTCGAAGCACTCGGGGTAGCCGCGATCGCCCAAACTCAGGATGGATGGCAGCCCTCAAATGGCCTCGGTGCTCGTTTGCTGACCGGGGATGCCCCACCGCTTCCCTCCCCCGCTGCACAATTCCTCGCGGCCCAGCGAAGACTGGAGGCAGCCCACTCAGACCTGGCCGACCAATCTTTGGACGACCAGGCGCGCGAGCAAGGGGTGCCTCGCTACTCGTAAGGCGCCGGGTCTTGGTGACTGACCCGCACTTATGCCCTACCCCCTCAACACCTGGTGGTTCTGGGTCTTCGTGGCCCCCGAGGCCGTGCTGTTCGCGGGGTGGTTGGTGTTCGTCGTGTTCGCGGGCATCGGGTTCGGCGTAGCGGCGGCCTGGGAGCGGCTGACGAGAGGTTCGCGCAGTAGGTAGCGCGGCGCGTGGCAGGGCGTAAGGCTCACGACCCGACCGGGTGACCCCGCCTCAACGTCACCACCCGGAGAGGCCCCACATGACCACCAAGACCACCCTCATCGCCGCAGGTGCGCTTGCCCTTGGCATCGGCGGAGGCATTGCCATGACCAACGTGCCGGGCACGGGCACGGTGGCGACGGCCGATGCGGCGTCACGCGCGCAGCAGGGGAACGTGCAGGCAGCCCACGCGCTGCGGGGCCCTCGCGGACCGCGCGGTGCCCGCGGGCTGCAGGGACCTGTTGGTCCAGCAGGACCTGCAGGGCCCGCTGGCGCCGCCGGCGCGGCCGGGGCAACGGGTCAGCGCGGCATGGGCCGGATCGTGAAGGTCGACTCCGGCGACCTCTACGTGAGCAACGGCGGCTATACGTCCGGGACCCTCTACTGCCCCGCCGGCATGTACGTGGTGGGCACGGGGATGATGGTCAAGGGGCTGATCAACCGGGCAACGCCGTACATCTCCTTCGTGGGGTACTTCCTCACCAACGACCTCGGATTCGCAACGACCACCCACGCCGAGGCCATCTGCGCCGATGGCACCTCGTGGTCGTCGACGTATTCCGCGTCACTTGCCGGGTCACCCTCGCTCGCGACAGCAAAGAGCACTACCGACGCGCAGCAACGCGCCGAGTGGGCTACGGAGTTGGAATCTCTGGAGGCCGACGCACGGCGCGCCGGGCTACGGCCTTCGATGCCCTAGGGGTCGTGCCTACAGAGGTCGCGAACGGCCCCTAGGGCGTGGGGCACACCATGGTGAACCAGAAGTCCCCATTCACCGAAGCGCTCGTGTCCGTGCGGTACAGGGCCACGGCGTACTGGCCGCCGACCTCGCTCTGGATGTTCACGTTCGCGACTCGTGGCTGGCCGACCCAATCGGCCGTCACCTGCGGAATGCACCCCTGGGTGCCACCCGGGCGGGAGATGTTGATGTAGTAGATCCCGGTAATGACCAGGGTGGCCCCGCTGACGTTGGACGAATACCCCGGGGTAATCGTGCCGTTTGCGTTGACCTTCGCGTAGATGGTGGTGCCCGGGCCCTGGGGGCCGATCTGGCCGGCGGGGCCCTGCGGCCCCTCGGGGCCCGTGGCACCCGCTGGTCCGGCGGGGCCCATGGGTCCGGCAGGG
>SXGQ01139084.1_pt1 | contig 19460 bp, 12 predicted proteins | sample 3178371 | NCBI WGS metagenome assembly SXGQ01 (sample SAMN11356859, study PRJNA531348) | freshwater metagenome | isolation source: freshwater sample F1-20 | place: China: Fuxian Lake, Yuxi | collected 2017-12-25 | reverse complement strand
TCCCTTCGATCCTGGAAGCTTTATCCTTCGGTCATCCTTCGGTAATCCTTCGGTTATTGGCCTAAAAATAGAGCTAAGTGCCTCGTAATACCGAAAGATAACCGAAGGATGACCGAAGGATTTGGGGAGGAGAATCGAAGGATCAGGCTGGGCAAAGGATCCCGAAGCCGAGCCGGCTCCGGGGTGTCATCGGGGCTGGAATGAAATTCTTAATCTCCAGCTCCAGAGTGGGTTAGGAGTTAATCGCGGTTATTTCCGGGGCGTACGCCCGGGGGCGGCGGGAGCGCGGGAGGGTGGGCGGCCTAAGCCGCCATCCACCCCAAGCCCATCGCGGCGGTGAGGCCCAGCCCGAGGGCCGGGCACCGGTGCAGGGCCGTGGAACCCAGCTTCAACCCCTGCGCGGCGATCCCGGGCGCTGGCGCAGGCTGAAACCCAGCGCGAGGTAGGCCAGCGTCCACAGGGCCAGCATTTGCAGGGAGAGGGCGCCCGCCGCCTGCCAGCGCGTGACGGCTGAGCCCAGATCGTAAAGCGGGACCGGTGGATCCGCGACCACGTAATCGATGGTACCGCGGAAGGCCCAGAATGCGGGGATGAAGGTCTCGGCCACGGTCGTCAGCAATCCTCCCTTCAGCCGGATCAGCAATCCGCTCAGCAGTAATTGGGGCAGAATGAGTAGGGGAAGGACGAGCAGCACCTGCTCGCGGCTTTTGACCAGTCCCGAGAAAACCAGCCCGATGCCCGCGCAAACCATCGCGGCCAACCAGCTGATCAGAAGAAACGGTCCGAGCTCGCCGAGGCGCGCGCTCGCGTCAAACCACGTGCTCCAGGCGGCCGCGTCGGCCAAGCCGTCGCGGAGTCCGAAGAGGGTGTAGACCACCACGACCGCGGGCACGATCTGGAGGGCCAGCACGATCCCGAGCAGACAGAACTTCGAGGCGAGGTAGGCGCTGGTCGCCACGCCGTTGGCGGACTCCCGCTCGAGGATCGGCCGTTCCTTCACGATTTCCGTTAACCCGGCAAGGAAACCAAGGATCAGGATCCCGAAGATGACGGTGAAGCGGAACTTCCAGATCGACCACGGATTCGTGATCTCCTTTTCCGGCACGAGCGACAACTCGCCGGCGAGGGCCCGTTGGGCCAGGGTGGCGGTCTGCGGTGAACCCAATCTGGCTTTGAGCAGCGGTTCCTTGTCCAGGAAAACGCGGATCTGCGCGGGGATGGTGGGCGTCGAGTGCTTCTCCTCGTCGGACAGCGCTAGGGCGTCGAGGGTGTGGCCCCAAAGCTGGCCGGCCAGCTGGATCTCGCGTGGCTCGAGCGGCCGGGTCAGGTAGGCCTTCTCGCCAAAGTCCTCGTGGGCAAACCCGGCGTAAGCGAGCATCACCATCAGGAGCGGAACCCCGACGATGAAGGCGACCGCGCGGCGGCTGCGCACCATGACCTCCAATCCCCGGAACAGAAGCGCGCTGAACTGACGCAGCCAACCGGGCCTTTCCGGCGGCGCGGGAAGCAGGTCCTGCCCGCGCGCCGCGGGCTCCGGGCGGGACGCCTCCTGCTGGTGCTGGAACACCTTGTGGAGCCCCACCCATTGCTCGATCGGGAGATCCTCGAGCAGAACGTAGATGTCCGAGAGGCTCGCGGCCCCGAAGTGCTCGAGGGCCTCCTTGGCGCCGCCCGACCATACCAGGCGCCCCGAGGCCAGCACGACCAAGCGGTCGGCGAGCTTGGCGTTTTCCAGATGATGCGTGACGCAGAGCACTGTGATGTGGTGCGACTTCGCGTACTCGGACAGCAGCCGCATGATCCGCGCATCACTCGCCGGATCGAGACTGCTGGTTGCCTCATCGACGATCAGGACGCGCGGGAGCGCGAGCAACTCCACCGCGAGGCTGACCCGCTTGGACTCACCACCGGATAGTTTCGCCACTGGCGTGTCGAGCCGGTGCGAAATCCCCACGTCGCGCGCCACGGTGCCGATGCGTTGCGCCACTTCGTTGCCGCCGAGCGATGGTGGCAGCCGCAGTTGCGCCGCATAATGCAAGGCCCGGGCGACCGGCAGGGCATCGTGCACGATTTCCTTCTGCGGCACGTAACCGACGAGTCCGCGTAGCACGCTGGCGTCCCCGCTTACGCGGAGCGGACCGAAGCGCACCTCGCCGCGGTCGGGCGCCAACTGCCCCAAGAGCGTGCGCATCAACGTGGTCTTGCCCGAGCCGCTCGGGCCCAGGACACAGACAAATTCCCCGGGTTTGACCGCGAGCGTGATCTCGGAAAGCAGCTCGCGTCCGGAATCGCGGGCGGACACGCCCAGCTGGTCCACGAGCAGCGGGAAGCGCTCCGGGGTCGGGAAAGCGGGCCCATCGCCCGGCGCGGCTTTCACGGTTTTTCCTTCCGGTATTCGGTGGCAGGCACGGTGGGGGGGACTGGTTTGCTCAAACGGTGCATCACGCCGTCGGTGGTCGTGTAGCCGACCCTCTGCACGGTCCCGTCGGGGCGCACCTCGAAAACCAGACGGTCGTGGTAAATGTCGCGGAGGAAATTGGCCCGCTCCAGCGACGCGGCGAACCGCGCGAAACTGCCCCCGAGCGGATCCAGCTGCTTTTCGGAAGTCAGCACCACCATCGGGAGGAGCATTTCGTCCTCCGTTGCCTCGCCGAGAAAAACGGGCCGGGGCGGGCTGAAGGGATTCCGCGGGTTGTCCGCGCTGTTGTCGTAGACGCCCGTGGCCCTGAGCGTGGTCCCCTTGGGCAGGAAAAAGGGCGTCTTGAAGAAATAGGGCTGTTGCCAGTCGTAATCCCACCGCGGGACGCGCACCAGCAGTACGCTTTCCCGCCCTGGAATCTCGGCCCTGAGTTCGAGGGACTGGGCCAGCAAATGTGCGTGGGGGGCAATGCCCGCGATCGTGCAGTCTTCGGGCACGGTCCAATGGCCGGTGACGCGCATGTTTCGGATGCCCGCGGGAATCACCACCAGATCGCCGGGGATGAAAAAGATGGACGCCGCCTTCGGTGGAATCCGATCGTCCTTGCGCAGCCAGAGCCCCATCCGGGTGGAGTCCTGCGCGGGCTTGCCGTTCCGGTGGTAGTGCATCTGCACGACGAGGTCCGAGCCGGCGGCAATGACGAAATCGGCATCCTCCGGCGCCGCGTAGGCTTCTGTCCCCGGCACATAAGCACTCAGGAAACTGAAGCGGGCCACGCCGTCGTCGCGCGGCGGGAGAATGCGGAACCCGATCCCGTGGTGGGCCCAGAATCCCGGTCCGGAATCGCCCTCCGCGTAGGTGGGCCCCGGACCACCGTGTTCGCGCAGCGCCTGCTGCGCCTCGGAATGCGGCATATAGCCGATCAGCGCGTGATGTACGATTGAGTGTTCGGACGGGAGCAGTTGCAGAGCGCGCACCCGCAGGTCCCGGTCGTGGTTGAGCCGGAAAACCTGATGCCGGTACACATCACTCCCCACCGGTCCGAGGTGGAACGGCGCGTCCTGCTCGATGATGATGTCGGGCGGGCCGAGATCCGCCTGGAAATCCTTCAGGTTGGGCAGGGGCGCCAGGCGGGGGGCGGTCGCCGGATCGCCCTCCTGCTCCCCTCCCGTGACCCAGGCGCGCAGGATCTCCACCTCCTCCGGTGGGATGGTGTTGGGCCGGATGATTTCCAGCTCGCTTTCGGCCTGGGCGGGGGGCATTCGGCGCGCCTTGATCTCCTGCAGGCCCATCTGCAGCATGTCTACCGCGTCGGCGTAGGTGGTGAGAGAGAACGGCCCCGCGTTGCCCGGACTGTGGCACGCCATGCAATGTTTCCGGAGGATCGGCGCCACGTCGTGGTGATAGGTCACCGCTCTCCCCACCGTGGCAGCGGCCTGCGGCGGAACGACTTTCTTTTTCCCCACCAAACCCAAGGTGCAGCCCACGGCCAGGGTGCGGGGCAACCGGGCCTTGGTGCCCGCGAGCACATCGGCGAGCGCCTCCCTTAAATCCTCCCGGACCGGGGTCGGGCTCAGTTCGCCGCGGACCTGGTAGGCATCGTTGATGCGGCCCATGTATTGCACCTTGTTTTCCCGGTCCAAGACAAACGCCTCCGGCACGACGGTCGCGGAGAGCGCCGACGCGAGCTCCCCGCCGGTGTCCACGAGCAGGGGAAAAGTGAGCCCGAATTCCCGCCCGAACTGTTCCGGCTCGGTGGATTCCGTCCCGTCGATGAACACGCCGAGCAGCCGCGCTCCCCGTCCCCGCCCGCCCCGCCAGATCTCCTCCAGGAGCGGGGCAACCCGCTTGCTCATGGGGCAATCATGGTAGAGGAACACGATGACCGTGGCCGCCGGCCCCGCATATTCCGCCAGGGACCGGCGCGCGCCCGCCGGGTCGCTGACGCGGATGGCATCGATGGCCAGGGGGGCTTCAGGCAGGGGAGGCAGGCTCCCCTGCCGCGAGTTCGGAGCTCCCACCCCCGCGTTCACCGTGGGAATCTCGGCCGAGACCGGAACGCGTGAAAAGACCAGGACCAGCGCGATCAGGGTCACCAGCAAACTCGCCTGCTCGACCAACGAAGGGGCGCGTGCAGGCGTCATCAAGGCGCAGCGGAGCGTGCGCAGCGACGAAACGCAAGGTCGGACGGTGCCAGGCAACTTCGGGGCGTGATCCGGTCCGCACCGGTCCGGTTCGCGCACCCCCGGCCCGGCGCAAGGGAGCCGAAGGCGTTCCGCGAACGTCGGCCCCACGAAGAATGCTGTGAGCGCGCCGCCGGGAAGGGCGCCTCTCCCCGCTCGGGCCCCGAGGGCCGATTCCTGGCCGAGGAAAACCCTTGCCGAGCGGCAGGGCCGGACTCAGTCCCCCCTTATGCAATGTACCTTCTCCTCGGACGGCAATGTGCTCATCGCTGCGCCTGAGGGGCGGATCGACACCACCACCTGCCAAGATTTCAAGGCCGCGCTCCATACCAAGCTGGATGAATCCAGGGCCAGGCACCTGGTGATCGATTTGGCGGCGGTGGGCTATGTTAGCAGCGCTGGCTTCCGCGAGTTTTTCCTCGTCGGTCGCCGGATGGGCTGCGAAAGCGGGACAATGTCGGTTTGCAGCCTGCAGCTCCAGGTGCGGGAGATTTTCGAGATCGCGCAATTCGGGTCCTCCTACCCGCTGCACGACACGCGCGAGGCGGCGGTGGCCGCGGCCAAGGCGGCGTGAGGGGCGGGAAGGGATGCGCCCGCTGCCTGACGAAGCGTTGCTCCGGGCGAGTGGAGGGGAACCGCCCGCCGGGCCCGCAGCGGGTCCGGTCGCGTCAGCCGGTTGAGCCGTCGAGGGTACTGGAGGAGTCGGCAACGGCGCCAGCGAGCAGTTTCCCCACGGCATCGCGGACTTGGGCGGCCAGCGCGAAGCGGTCGCCCGGCTGCAGCCCCCGGGTTGAGATCGGCTGGCCGATCCGGACGTGAATTCGGGAAGGGCGCACGCGAAAGCCGCCTTTCGGGAGCATCCGTCCGCTTCCGGTGATGGCGACGGGCAGGATGTCCACCTTCGCCGCGATCGCCGCGGCCAGGGAACCGGCGGCAAACGGCCCTAGCGCCCCGTCCACCGAACGGGTGCCCTCAGGAAAGATGACGGTCCACTCGCCGCGTTGCAGAGCCTGCCCGAGCTCGACCACGGCCCGCGCCGCGCGCCGGGGGGAGGAACGGTCGATGAGCACCATCCCCAGGGACCGCATGAATCTGCCGATGAAGGGTAGCGCTCGGAGTTCAATTCTCGCGGTGAACCTGAGCGGCACCGGCAGCGCGCCATAGAGGGCGGGAATGTCCGCATAGGATTGGTGGTTGGAAACCACCAGGGTCGGCTGGCCAGGCGACACATTTTCCCGCCCGGACACGGCGAGGCGCGACAGCCCACCGCCGATGATGATCGGCGCCCAGATCTTCCTTGCCATCCAGAAGGCGATCCGCGCGTTCCCGGAGAACTTCTGCGCAACCAGCGCGCCGGGGATCAAGGTTCCGCAAACCACGCCTAGACTCACGGCCTGTACCAGGTTGACCGGCAACCAGAGGCAGGTCGTACCCCATCCTTCCTCGGCGGGGGCCGCGGTTCGCCGGAGCGGATCGCGCGGCGGGGAGTAGTCTGGGCCGGAAGGGTCCATCACCGGGTCAACAGTAGTTGGTCCGCCGCGGGCGAAAACGGGAAAAACGGGTTTCGCGTTCGAAATTGCCGCCTCGAGGTCTCACCCGTCGTGCCGCGCGCAGGATCCGGCAAGTCAGCCGGTCGGCTGCGGCCGCCGCGCCCCGTTCAGGAAAGTGCCGATCCAAGTGTAGCGCACTAGCCAGCGGTAGGAGGCAAGTAGGATCGCGGTTGCGGTCGAGAACACGAGCAGGAACTTTAGCGAGGGGGACCACGCGAGCGGGAGCACCGCGATTTGTAGCGCCAGCACGAGCGGCAGGTGGGCCAGGTAGATCCAATAGGCGGAGTCGGAAAACCAGCGCGCGCGATATCCGAGATTGCGAAAGCAATGCGCGGAGAGCCCCATCACGCCCAGCGCGAGGCACCAGGTGCAGGCGATCTGGACAAGGGCATCACCGGCCTTGACGCCCAGCAGGAGGATCGAAGCCGGGAAAAACCCCAGTAGCCCGGCAGGAAGCAGGATCCTCCAGCGCGATCCCAACGAGGTGCCAAGCCCGTCCCGGGCATACACTGCGGCACCGAACCAGAAGAATGAGCCGTAGTAGAGCAGCAGAAGAGGGGGAGGAATGAGGGGACCCAGCCAGACATCCGGACCGAAAACGACCCCCATCATGGCTTGCGGGAAAAAGGTCAGCGGGGGGATGAACCACAGGAACCTGCCAGTCGGCGCGAAGCCCAATCGCACGGCGAGGGCGAGAAAAAGGAGGAGCAGGAAGAGGAGCCAGAGAAACCAGAGGTGATCGAGCACCATTTCGTCGAAGAAGTGCACGGTGCTTCCGCCAAAATCCAGGAGCAACGTGTCGGAATACAGCAGTGAACGGTAGCGGATGGACAGGTCCTCAAGGCGTCCGGACAGCGTTAGGGGTGCGCGGCCCCCGGCGTCCTCCAACATGACCGCCGCCTCCGCAATCCCGCGCCGCGTGGCTTTGGCCGGCGGGGGTGGCAGACGTAGTTTGCGGGCCTTGGCCTCCTTCGCTTCAAACGGGCCGAGGCAGGAGCTGGAGGCGGTTTGCCCGGCCTTGTCCCGCGTCGCGGGATTCGCCCCGCGGTCGAGCAGGAGGCGCACGGCCGGGGTCCACCCGAAGTAGGCGGCTTGGTGCAGCGGCGTACTGCCCGCGCCATCGGCCGCGCCGAGGTCCGCGCCCCGGTCGAGCAGGAGCGTGATCATCCCGGTGTTGCCAGTGACCGCCGCCCATCCCAACGGCGTGAGCCCGAAGCCGGGATCGGCCTGGTTGGCGCTCGCCCCCGCGGCGAGCAGCCGCTCGGCGGCCGGAAGGTCGCCGGCCACGATGGCTTCGGCCAGTTCCCCCCGGCGCCGGGGCTCGGCCACCTGCGAATTCACCGCCCCATGGCGCAGGAAGTTGCTCAGCGGTACAATCGTGATGAGCGCGAGCAGCAGGGGCAGCAGGATTCTCCGGGTGCGGTGCTGGAGCATGCCCCGCACCCCTTGCTTCTGCAGGATGAACATCGCGAAAAACCCGCTGAGCAGGAAAAACAGGGGCATGCGGAACAGGTGGATGACGGCCACCGGGATGAAGAATAGGTCGTTCTGCCTGCTGTCCTGGACTGGCCAGGGGCTCGGCATAAAACTCACCAGGGAGTGGAGAACGATGCCTAGGAGCATGGCGATGCCCCGCAGCACATCGAGGTCGGTGCGCCTGGGATCCGCTACCTTACGGTCGTCCCGGATTGGCCCCGGGGAATCCGCGGGCTGGGGGGGGCGGGTCGTGTTCCGTGGGTCGTTCATGGGAGGGATGTGGGGAGCTGGCGCGGGAGGGTGGACCGGGCCCGGGCGCGCGGGGGGGTGAAAGATTGGTTTTCGGACGCCACAGGCGGGAAGGAACCGCGCGAGTGGTGGCGCCTGGAGCGGTTAGGGACGCCCCGATGGGTTCGAGGGGGTCAACTCGGCGGCACAACGCTCGAGCGGCACGGCTGAGTCAAGGTTCCTCTCCGCCGCGGGGGGGCCGCGGGGAGATCCCGTCGTCGCGCGATCGTGGCGATTGCCACGCGCCCGCGCGCCGGCCGGGCCGGATCACTTCCGCCTAAGCCGCCATCCAGCCCAGTCCCATCGCCGCGGTGAGACCGAGTACGAGGGCCACGCGCCGGCGCAGGCCGGCGGAACCCAGCGTCAACGCGAGGCCGCCCTTCAGGAGGGTGTTCGCCACCGCCGCCAGCACCACCGCCACGGTCGCCAGTTCCGGCCGCGCGCCCGCTACCGTGGGATCGCGCGCGACCGACAACGCGATCGCGTCGAGGTCGGTCAGGCCCGACACAAAGCTTAGGGGCAGCAGCCCCTCCGTCCAACCTTGCTCCCGCAGGGCCCGCACCAGCAGCGCGATGAGCGCGTAGAGGGCCGCGAACTTTACCGCCGTCCGCAGGCTCAGGGGATTCCCGAGGGCCGGGGTGTCCCCCGGCAGATGGCCGGGCTGGGCTCGCCGCCAGACCCAAGCCATATACGCCACGCCGGGCAGCGCCATCAGCGCGAAGGGAACCAGGAGGGTCCGCGCAAAGGCCGGATTGATCACGGTCAGCGCCGCCAGCACGCGCGGCAGCATCACGGTGCACGCCGCCGCCACGGCGAGGGCATAGTGGGCATCGAGGCCCGGCTCCTCCCGGCTCCGCCGGCTGAAGGCTAGGGTGGAGGCGGTGCTCGAGGCCAGGCCGCCAAAGATGCCGGTGAGCAAAATACCCGAGCGTGCCCCGAACACCCGAATGGCCACGTACCCGGCGAAGCCGAGGCCCGAAATCAGCACCACCATCAGCCAGGTGGTGTACGGGTTGAAGGCTCCGTAGGGCCCCAGCGCCCGGTCCGGCACCACCGGGAGGATCACCCCGGAGATCGCCGCGAACTGCAGGGTCGCGCGCACGTCCTGCGCCGTGAGCGCCCGGGCCCACGCGTGGATCGGCTGCTTGGAACCCAGCAGGACCATCGTCAGGGCGGCCACCACGACCGCGACCCGCGTCTCCCCGCCCGCCACCAGCACGCCGCAGAACACGGTCAGCAACGCGCCGGCAAACGAGGTGCTGCCCGGCGGCTCGGCCGCCGCCGGACGGAAGGCCCGCGCGATGAGGTGCGCCGGCACCGCGACCAAAACGACCGCGAGCGCGTACGGAAAGTCCCCTTTCAAATGCGCGGCAAGGCACCCGAGGACTGCCCACAGGGTGTGCGTGCGCACGCCCGCGAATTCCCCCGGTTCGGCGCCCTGCTGGTCGCCCCATTGGCGGATCAGGCCCACGAGCGCGCCGAGGCAGGCGCTGACGAGGATCGCGGTGAGCAGGACGGTCATCGGGCGTTTGGAGACGAAGGGGTCGGGCCGAAACCTGCAACAGAGAGGGTATTAGTCACGTCGTGTTGCACGTTTCGCCCAGCCCCCTTCGCGGACGTGCGGTTCGAGCCCTGCCCGAAGGGCTCCACCCGACAGGTCCGCGGCGTCTATGGACGCCACGCACGGCTCCGCTCGCGGATTAAGCCCCTTGCGCCTTTTATGGCCCGCCTCCGCTGAAGCTATGGCGGGCAGGCTCCGCCTCAGGGCGCTGGCAACTGGCCGCGGCGCGGGCCCGTGCCGAGCATCTGGCCGAGGTTGTAACGCTTGCCGTTGATCTCGAGCTCGAGGTTCTCGGCCACGCTGGCCTCGACAAAGAGGGCGCCGGGCCGCGGCACGGAACGCGATTCGCCCGCGGCGAGGAACCCGGTGTAGACGATCTCACCTTCTGAGTCGTCCGCGTTCTTGCGCCGCAGGGTTACCTGCACCGCTCCGGTCGCCACGAGGCCCAGCTGCGGGCCCTTGGGGGCGGCCGGGCCGGACGCGGGGCGCTTCACGGGCTCGGGCGAGCTGCTGAAGAAGATACCCTTGATGAGGAAGAGAACGATGAGCGAGGCGACGGTGATCGCGCCCCACTTGGCGTAGAGAAAAACCTTCGCTGGATCGGGCCCCGTCGGCAGGGAGCTACCGGGCCGCGCCCGCGGGGGCGCCGGTCGCGCGGGCACCTGATCTTCCGCTTCGCCTTCTTCCGCACTAGTCCGCGCGGCGGGCGACTCGAAGGGTGGCGTCGAAACGTCTAACCGACCGTAGATCTCTCGCGCGGAGGGCCGTGGCCGCGCCTCCCCGCGCCCCAGCGTCGCGTAATCGGCGAGGATCCGGTCGGAGGGTACTTTTAGAAAGTTGGCGTACGTCCGCAGAAAGCCGCGGACGTAGATCTCGGTAAGCCCGATGTCGAAGTGGTTGCTCTCGAATTTCTGTAGGTAATCGCCGCGGATCTTCGTGACCTCGGCTGCCTCGCGCAGTGAAACACCCTTCTTTTTCCGCGCTTCCTCGAGCCGTTCGCCGATGGTCTGCATGGGGGGGACTTAGGGGATGGCCCGGGGCAAGTCACCTCGAAACACGCCGGGGCGCGCCGGGGGGCCGCGGGCGGGCGGCTCAGAGGCTGTCGAGGTCCACGAGGATCTCGCGCGGGCTGGAGCCGTTCTCCGGCCCGACGATGCCCTTCTCCTCCATTATCTCCATAATGCGGGCGGCCCGGTTGTAGCCGATCTTCAGCTTGCGCTGCAGCATCGAGGTGCTCGCCCGGCGCGTCGCCTTCAGCACCTCCATCGCCTCGTGGTACAACTCATCGTCGTCCCCGAGATCGCCGTCCTCGCCCTCGCCATCCTCGTCCTCGCGCGCCGCGCGGTCGATCTGTTGCTGCACCGATTGCGCGTACTGCGGCGGGCCATTGCGCTTGAGGTGCTCGACCATCGCTTGCACCTCTTCGTCCGAGACGAATGCGCCCTGCGCGCGTACGAGGCGCGAGGAACCCGGCGGCGAGAACAGCATGTCGCCGCGGCCGATCAGGGTGTCCGCGCCCTTGGTGTCGAGGATGGTCCGCGAGTCGACCTGCGACGCCACCTGGAAGGCGATGCGGGAGGGGAGGTTGGCCTTGATGACGCCGGTGATGACGTTCACGGAGGGCCGCTGGGTAGCAATGATGAGGTGGATGCCGGCCGCGCGGGCCAGCTGGGCGAGGCGGGCGATGTTGGTCTCGATGTCCGCCGGGGCCACCGCCATCAGGTCGGCCAGCTCGTCGATGATCGCGACGATGTAGGGCAGGCGATCCGGGATCTCCACGCCGGCGAGCGGATCCACACCCTCGAGGACGCCCTGGGCCTCGGGTGGCGGTGGCGGTTCCTCGCCCCCGCGCTTGCGCTGGTTGAAGCCCACGATGTTGCGGACGTTCACCTTGGCGAAGATCTGGTAGCGCTGCTCCATCTCCTTCAGCAGCCACTTTAGGGCGGCGGGCACTTTTTTGGGCTCCGTCACCACCGGGATCAGCATGTGCGGGAGCGCATTGAAAATTTTCAGCTCCACGACCTTTGGGTCCACCATGATCATCCGCAGGTCCTTCGGACTCTTGGAATACAGGATCGAGGCGACAATAGAGTTAATGCAGACTGACTTACCAGAGCCGGTGGCGCCCGCGATGAGCAGGTGCGGCATTTTGGCGAGATCCGAGACGAGCGGCGCCCCGGAGACGTCCTTGCCCAGCGCGATGGGGATTTCCGCCTTGGTGCCGCTCCAGTCTTCGCTCTCGAGCAATTCGCGCATCCCGACGGGGGTCGGCCGCTGATTCGGCACCTCGACGCCCACCGCGGCCTTGCCTGGAATGGGCGCGAGGATGCGGACCGACTGGGCCCGCATCCCGAGGGCGATGTTCTTGTCGAGGCCGGAGATCTTCTCCACCCGCACACCCGGGGCGGGTACGACCTCGTAGCGGGTAATGACGGGCCCGACGTGGATCTCGCCGAGGGTGACCTCGACGCCGAACTCCGAGAGGATGCGGAGGAGGTTGATCGCGTTCTGGCGGTGCTCCTCCTCGCCGTCGGCGGCGGCGGCGCGCACCTGTTCGCGGAGGAGGGACAGGGGCGGGAACTGGTAGTTTTTGTCCTCGCTCTGGGGCAGGGCCACGCGCGCTGCCTTCCGCGGCTCTTCGGGCTTGACGATCGTTAGGGCCACCTTGGCTGGAGCCGGGGTGGGGCTGGGCGTGGGCTTTTCCGCGACCGGAGCGGGCGAGGGTTTGGCGGCCGGGGCTGGCGGCTCGGCCAGGATGGGTTCCGTTGCGGGCGTGCGCGGGGCGTGGCGCGTGAGGGGATCGCCGTCTCCCTTCGGGGTCGCGACTTTCGGGCCCGAGGAACCGCCGTGGGCTGGGGCGGCGGTCGCCGAGGGTTTCACTTTGGCGGCGGTAGCCTCCTTGGCGGCGGCGGCCTGCGCCTTGCGCAGCAGTTCAGCCTCCTGCTGGCGCTGGGCCGCCAGCTCGGCGGCGAGTTTGGCCCTTTCTGCCCGCCACGCCGCGAATGCGGCGAGGGCGCGTTGGAACTCCGCCCCGAGGTCACTGAAGAAAATGAAGACCAGGCAGGCAGTGTAGACCGTCACCAGCAAGAGTCCGGCGCCGAAGCCACCGAGCAGGGGTTCGAGGAAGCCGTGGTAAAGCCAGAGGCCGATGAATCCGCCGGGTCCCGCCGGGCACCAGTTGCTCCGCCAGGTCTCCGCTGCGAACATCGCCGCGATCCCCGCTCCGGTGAGGAGTCCGAGGACCATCGTAAGCCCGCGGGCCTGCGTCACCCGCCGCGAGCCGCGGACCGAGAGGTACACGAGCCAGGCGAGGAACAGGGGCAGGAGCCAGCCGGCGAAGCCGAGCATCCGGTAGACCGAGGCGGCAAGGTAGGCGCCCACGATGCCCGCCGGACCGCGCACCGTCGGCAGCGGTTGGTGGTCGTATGGGCTCTGCGAGGGGTCGTAGGTCGCGAGGGCGACCGTGAGGTAGGCCCCGCCCAACGCCGCCCCGATCGCGAGTCCCCAGAGGATCGGCGCGCGCGTGGTGGTGGCAAAAGTGGTTGAGCTCTCGGCCTTAGGCATTTGGCTCCGACGGATCGGGCAGGTAGCGAATCCGAGGCCATCCGCCCGGCCGGTCAAACGCAAATCCCCCTGCCCCGCCCGCCTTTTAAGGCCTTTTGATGCCGCCGCTCCCCCTCTTCCGCTTTACCCCGCTCTACCAGGAACGCGTCTGGGGCGGACGCGCCCTCGCCACCGTCCTGGGCCGCGCGCTGCCCGCCGACGACCGGCCGATCGGCGAAAGCTGGGAACTGGTCGACCGCCCCGAGGCCCAATCTCGGATCCTCGGTGGGCCCTGGGACGGCCAGTCGCTGCGCGCGGTGATCGCGGCGGATCCCGCGGGCGTGATGGGGCCGGGATGGGCGGCCGCGCGGCCGTTCCCGATTTTGGTCAAGTGGCTCGATTGCCGCGAGCGGCTGAGCCTACAGGTCCACCCGCCGGCTGCCGTGGCCGGCGAGCTCCGGGGCGAGCCGAAGACGGAGAATTGGTACCTGGCCGAGTGCCAGCCGGGCGCGCACCTCATCGTAGGCCTGCGCCGCGGCATCACCCGCGAGGCCTTCGCCGCTGCCCTGGCCGCGGGGACGCTGGAGGAGTGCGTGCACCGGTTTCCGGTGGCCGCAGGAGATTCGATTTTGGTGCGGAGCGGCCAGCTGCACGCAATCGACGGCGGCAACCTGATCCTCGAGATCCAGCAGAATTCCGATACCACCTACCGGGTCTACGATTGGGGCCGCGTGGGCCTCGACGGCCGGCCGCGGCAACTGCACGTGGAGGAGTCGCTGCGCTCGATCCTCTGGGACGACGTCGAGCCGCGGCCGCGGCGGGCGGCGCCGGGGTCCGCGGTGCTGGCGGAGGCCCCGGAGTTCCGGCTGCGCCGGGTGGCGCTGGCGCCGGGCGCACGCCTGACGCTGGCCGCGGGTGAGCAGCCGCGGATCCTGAGCGTGGTGGCCGGCCGGCTGGAGGGCGCGGGCGAGCCGCTGCGGCGGGGTGACAACGTGCTCGCGCCGTATGCGGGGGCGTTCGTGCTGACGGCCCCCACTGGGGCGACGGTGCTGGTGACAGAGAATTTCGCGGGCTGAGCCGCGGAACAGGCGGGTAGGGCCGCAAAAGGCGCAAGGGGTGCAGGGCGCGGACTGGGCTTTCCGTGGCGTCCATAGACGCCGCAGGCATGCAAGGGCGAGCGATCGGAGGAGGGCTCTGAACCAAGGCCAGGAGGCGACCGTTACCCAACGATCGCCGAGTTGGCATGGGTGAGAGCCCCGCCGAGGCGAAGTGCGGCTTGAAGTCCGGCGCGGCCGCGTGTTCTCTCCTAGGCTTTTCGTCCATGCCTGAGCCCGCCGCACCTGTTCCGCCCGAGTCCGCCGTCCCGCCGCCGCCGCCCGCCGCGGAGGCGAAGCCCGAGACCACGGACGCCGCCGCGCAGCTGGCGGCCGCCAAGGTCGAGGCCGCGGCCAACCTCGACCGTTTCCTGCGTGCCGCCGCCGACCTCGAGAACTTCCGCCGCCGGGTCGTCCGCGAGAAGGACGATCTCCGCGTGGCCGCGACCGGCCGCGTGCTCGAGGATATTTTCCCGGTCATGGATACCCTTGCGATGGCGATCAGCGCCGCGCGCCAGCCCGCCGCGGACCTGAAGTCCCTCGTCAACGGCGTCGAGATGGTGCTCGGGCAGCTGCGGACGGCGCTCGCCAACCACGGCCTGAAGGAGATCAGCCCGCTGGGGCAGGCCTTCGATCCCCACCAGCACGAGGCGATCGCGCACCAGCCTTCGGACCAACCGGCCGAGCACGTCGCGGCGGTGGTCCGGGTGGGCTACAGTCTCAACGGCCGGCTGCTGCGGCCCGCTTCCGTGATGGTCTCGAGCGGCCCGGCCAAGTAATCTTCCCCCTATGGCGCAGGACGACTATTACCAACTGCTGGGGGTGGAGCGCGGGGTCACCGCGGAGGAACTGAAGAAGGCGTACCGCAAGAAGGCGGTGCAGTACCATCCCGACAAGAATCCCGGCAACAAGCAGGCCGAGGAGATGTTCAAGAAGGTCTCGCACGCCTACGAGGTGCTGAACGATCCCGAGAAGCGGGCGGCGTACGACCGTTATGGCGCGGCGGCGTTCGAGGGTGGAGGCGGGGTGCCGCGCGGACCGGGCGGCGGCGCGGGGGCGGGCGGGTTCCACGATCCTTTCGACATCTTCCGCGAGGTCTTCGGCCAGCGCGGGGGCGGCGGCATCTTCGAGGAGATGTTCGGTGGCCAGGGCCAGGGCGGCGGTCAGGGTGGGCAGGACGGTTCTGACCTCCGCTACGACCTGGAGATCACCCTCGAGGAGGCGGCCCGCGGCGTGGAGAAGGAGATCTCCTTCCGCAAGGCGATGGCCTGCGAGCGTTGCGACGGTTCCGGCGCGGAGCCGGGTTCGCGGCGCGTCAACTGCGTCACCTGCCGGGGTTCCGGCCAGGTGCGGCGCTCGGGCGGCATCATCACCTTCACCCAGACCTGTCCGTCCTGCGGTGGGGCCGGCTCGCGGATCGAGAAGCCCTGCACGGGCTGCAAGGGCGAGGGCCGCGTGGCGAAGAACACCAAGATCCACGTGCGCATCCCGCCGGGCGTCGACACGGGTTCGCGCCTGCGGTCGACGGGCAACGGCGAGGCGGGCGTGGCGGGTGGTTCTGCGGGTGACCTGTACATTGTCTTGACCGTGAAGGAGCACGAGCTGTTCGAGCGGCAGGGGGATGACCTGTACTGCGACATCCCGATCAAGTTCACCTATGCGGCGCTGGGTGGGACCATCGAGGTGCCGACCTTGTCGGGCCGGGCCTCGCTGAAGGTCGCGCCGGGGACCCAGAGCGGGACGACCTTCCGCCTGCGGGGTAAGGGGATGCCGAGTCTGCGCGGGGGCACCACGGGCGACCAGCTGGTGCGCGTGCAGGTGGAGGTGCCGACGAGCCTGACCGCGGACCAGCGGCGGATCTTGGAGGAGTTCGCGAAGGTGAGCGGCGACGCCAACGAGCCGACCTCACGTTCCTTTTTCGAGAAGGCGAAGAAGTTCTTCTGAGCCGGGCGGGGGCTCATCCTCGGGCACAGGCCCCGCGTACGGCGCTTTGGGGTAGCCGGGGAATCCTTCCCCGCCTGGCGGGAATGGGAGGGTTGGCCAGGTCAATCGGGGCAACGGCCAGCGCAGTGCCCTCGCCGCAGCCCCGCGCTTGCCGCGAGCGGCCGGGAGGCTCAGCCTCCGCGCCGGAGTTTCAGCCTTACCGGCTCTCGGTTCATACCCCGTTACACCCCGCATCCCCAATGCTCGCTGCCTTCCCCCTTCGCACCCGGCTCCTCCCGTTGTTCCTGCTCGTTCTCGCCGCCGCCGCGCGGGCGGCTGACGCGGTCGTCACCGGCTCGGTCAGCAACGCCGCCACCGGCAACCTGCTCGAGGGGGCCCGGGTCGAGGTGCCCGCCCTCGGCCGCGTGGCCTTTACCGACGGCACCGGCCGCTACGTGCTGGCCGGCCTGCCCGCCGGGACGCACGCGTTGGTGGTCTCCTACCTCGGTCTCGATACCGCGCGCGCGAGTGTCGCCGCCGCGGCCGGCGCCCGGGTGGAACGCAACTTCGACCTCACCACGGCCATCTACCGGCTCGACGCCTTCAAGGTCACCGGGGAACGCGAGGGTGATGCCGCCGCGCTGACCCTCCAGCGCAATGCCGAGAACGTGAAGAACGTCGTGGCGATGGATTCCTTCGGCAACCTGCCCAACCTCAGCGCGGGCGAGGTGGTGATGCGCCTGCCCGGCGTCGCCGGCAGCCCCACCGACGAGGGCCTCGCCTACTGGTTCAACATCCGCGGGATGGATCCCCAGCTGAATTCCGTCACCATCGACGGCGGCGGCCTGCCGAGCGTGAACCTCAACCGCACCTTCCAGCTCCAGAGCGTCACCGGCACGATGTTCGAGGCGCTGGAGCTGACCAAGGGCCACACCCCGGACAAGGGCGCGGACTCCCTCGGGGGCACGATCAACCTGAAGACCCGTTCGCCGCTGAGCATGCGGGAGCCGCGCCGCACCACCTATAGCCTCACCGCCCGCGTGGCCCCCTCGTTCTTCGAGCAGACGCCGACCCGCGAGCAGCACCGCGCCCACCCGCTGGCCACGCTCGCCCACCAGCAGCTGTTCGATGTGTTCGGCGGGCAGCGGAACCTCGGGGTCGCGCTGAACCTGTTCTACAGCGAGAACGCCGTCGGCGGCGCTAGCACCACCCTGGATTACCAGAACACCCTCAATCCCGAGGCCTTCGTCTGGGACTTCCGCCAGTGGGACAACATCAACAACCGCAAGCAGACCAGCGCCAACCTGCGCGCGGACTACCGCTGGTCGCCCGAGACGCGGTTCTCGGTGACGCTTCTCGCCAACGACAACTTCGAGCGGCACCGGCGGCGGATGGAGGTGCGCGCCTTCACCGGCAACGCCAACACCGTGCCCAACGCCACCACCACCGGCGTCGTCCCCGGGCTCTTCAACGGGCGGGTCACCGTGGTGCGCCCCGTGGCGGCCGCCAACCTCGACGTCCTGATGGACGGCCCGCTCAATTTCTACGTGCGGACCCGCAAGGTCGACCTCGGGGCGGAGCACGAGTTCGGGCGCTGGCAGATCGATTACACCGGGGGCATCGGGTACACGAACCTCAACACCGGGCAGGGCACGGCGGGCGCGCTGACGATGCGCCTGGCCGGCGCGGGCTGGATCCTCGAGCGGACGGACGACCCGATGTACCCGCGGTTGCTGGCCAACGGCGGGCCGGACTTCCTCAACCCTGATAATTACCGCCCGACCGCCAACGGCCTCACCAACACCAACAACCAGATTGACCGGCTGATGACCCAGGCGCGGGCCAACGCGCGCTATGAGGTGCCGGTGGCGGTGCCGTTGTTCCTCAAGGCCGGGGTGTCCTGGCGCGAGGAGGAGTTCGACGCGTGGGGCAAGGACAACCACCGCTGGAGCTACATCGGCGGCGGCCCGCTCGCGCCCGATCCGGCCCTGCTCGGCCACTACGCCCGCGGCACGGGCCTGCGCCTGCCGCGCTGGCAGTCGCATATGTTTATGAACAACCGGCGCCCGCGCGACCCCGCGGCGTGGCGGGAGGACCTGTATTACCACGAGAGCCAGAAGTTCACGGCGACCCGCGGGTACGTCGAGCGGGCGCAGGCGGTCTACGGGATGGCGCAGGGGCGCCTCGGCCGCGAGGGCTGGGCGGGGCGCACCGGCTTCCTCGGCGGGGTGCGTCTGGAGGACACCCTCGTCACCAGCCGCGGCTGGGTCCGGGCGCGCGTCCTGAGCTCCGTGGCCCAGCAGACAGCCGATCCGGCGGGGGCGGCGCGCCGCGATTACGAGAATAACTTCCGTTCGCTGCGGCGCGGGTACCGGCAGGCGTTCCCCAGCCTGCACGCGACGCACGATCTGACGCCCGGCCTGAAGCTGCGCGCGAGTTACAGCACCAGCTTCGGCCGGCCGGCGCCGTCGACCTTCCTGCCCGCGGAGACGCCCGACGAGACCAACCAGCGCGTGACCGTCTCCAATCCCGGCCTGCGGCCCCAGTCGGCGCGCAACTGGGACGTTTCGCTCGAGTATTACTTTGAGCCCGTGGGCCAGCTGTCGGTCGGCTGGTTCCACAAGGAGATCCGCGACTACATCATTGAGAACCAGGACCTGCGGATCATCCCGGGTGGGGCGGACAACGGCTATGAGGGGGAGTACGCGGGTTGGACGGAGCGCTCGTCCGTGAATGGCGGCACCGCGGTGGCGCAGGGGTGGGAGTTCAGCTACCGCCAGCAGTTCACCTTTCTGCCGGGGCTGCTGCGGGGGCTCGCGGGGTCGTTCAACTACACGTGGATCGACGCGCACGGGCTCTTTGACGAGGGCCGGTACCTGACGCGGCGGGAGGTGCAGGGGTTCATCCCGCACGCGGCGAACGCCTCGCTCTCGTGGCGGCATCGCGGCCTGACGGCGCGGGTGTTGTACAACTTCACGGGCGAGTACATCACGGCCTTCAACGCGACCAGCGCGGCGCTGCACTTGTACCGCAATTCGATGAAGACCGTGAATCTGGGCGTGGGCTACCAGGTGAATCCGGCGGTGAACCTGAGCCTGGACGTGGCGAACCTGTTCAACGAGCCGCAGGCGTGGTACCGCGGCCGCAAGGAGCGCGCGCAGCGGACCTTGTACAACTTCGTGACCGTGACCGCCGGCGTGAACGGGCGGTTTTGATCCTGCTGCGCTGAAGCTTCGCAGGACACGGTTCCTGCTGCGCCGAGGCCACGAAGTCGTCCCTGCTTCGCTAAAGCTACGCAGGGCGCGGCCCTTCCGCGCCGAGGCTACGCAGGGCATCCTTCGCCGGCGCGAGCGATCATCCAGGGTGCTTCGGGGGCTCTCCGCAGGATGGCCGCGCCATCCGAAGCTCGCAGAGCGAAGGATG
>SXGQ01010276.1_pt1 | contig 19460 bp, 20 predicted proteins | sample 3178371 | NCBI WGS metagenome assembly SXGQ01 (sample SAMN11356859, study PRJNA531348) | freshwater metagenome | isolation source: freshwater sample F1-20 | place: China: Fuxian Lake, Yuxi | collected 2017-12-25 | reverse complement strand
CCATAAAGTAGAAATTGTTCTCATCGTCTAGCAAAAATTCTACAGTACCGGCATTCTCATAATTAACAGCACTTGCAGCTTTAACAGCAAGTTCACCAACATAATTTCTTTGCGCTTTAGTAATCTGAGGGGATGGGGCTATTTCAATAAGCTTTTGATTGCGTCTTTGTATGGAGCAATCTCTTTCAAAAAGATGAACCACATTACCAAAGCTATCCGCTAGAATTTGAACTTCAATATGCTTCGGCGACACGATACATTTTTCAATAAAAACTTCAGGCTTACCAAAAGCTTTAGTCGCTTCAGAAATCACGCGATCGTAATTTGTAGTAAGTTCTTTTTCATGATTGCAACGTCTAATCCCTCTACCGCCACCCCCATTGGTAGCTTTAAGCATGATGGGATAACCGATCGATTTAGCCAGTTTTTTTGCCTCCTCGAGATTCTTAATATTTTCCTCACTCCCTGGAATAACAGGGATTGAAGCTAAAATCATTGCAGTTCTTGCTTGAATTTTGTCTCCCATTTGTCGAATGATGTCAGCCTTAGGACCTATAAATTTAATATCGCGTCTAGCACATATCTCAGCCAGTTCAGGATTTTCAGATAAAAAACCATAGCCTGGGTGAATTGCATCACAGCCTGAGGTGACAGCGATATTGACAATATTATGGGCATTTAAATAGCCGGCAAGCGGATCAGCACCTAAGTTATAGGATTCATCAGCTTTCTTGACATGAAGCGCATGACGGTCGGCATCCGAGTATATGGCTACTGAAGTAATACCAAGCTCAGAGCAGGCACGAATGAGCCTGACCGCAATTTCACCACGGTTTGCTATAAGTATTTTTTTGAACAATGAGAGCCTTAAATTTTTAGCGAAAAAATCTCTAAATTAGAGTTAACTTACGAAAATTATAACATGTGATTTCTTATATAATATCAAGGTCTTATAAACAGAAATCTATGATGGAACAGTATATAGACAATATTGATTTTTCAAGAAAATCGAAAGAAATCCGTGATATAATTCGCCTTTCTGATTTTAAGCGTTTTCAAGATTTTTGCTTAAATCTTGAAGATTCAATTGCTTTTGTTCTAAGAGGCTTCGAAAACAAACATAGAGAGCTATGTTTAGAACTCATCGTCGAGGGTAAATTAGAATTAATCTGCCAAAGATGCACGGAAAAATTAGAGCATAGGATTTTTTTAAAATCAGAATTTTTAATTAAAGAAGAAACGCATTTAACCGATTTTGATATCGATGATCACGCGGATTACGATTTAATTGAAGGAAATGTAAAGATGCATGTGGTCAGTTTTATTGAGGATGAAATCATACTTTCTCTACCTAGCGCACCTAAACATGAAAATGTTAAGTGCCACTACATAAAAACGGATGAAGTTTTGGATCGCATACATCCCTTTGCTGATTTAAAACAAAAATTATATAAAAATTAAATTTAGGAGTTGCTATGGCTGTTCAGCAAAATAAAAAATCACCCTCAAAACGTGGAATGCATCGTTCTCACGATTTTTTATCCAATCCGCCACTTGCCGTAGAACCCACAACTGGCGAAGTTCATTTACGACATCACGTCAGCCCAACAGGCTACTACCGAGGCAAAAAAGTTATTCAAAATAAATCCGAATAATTCTTTAGAATCATTCTGATTTATTTTATTCATTACTCTTAGGCTTTAAGAGAACAAATGACAATTACCCTAGCAATTGACGCAATGGGCGGAGATCATGGGCCCAAGGTTACCGTTCCAGCCTCCATCCGAGCTTTAACAAAATACGAGCAACTCCATATTATTTTAGTGGGTGATCAAGCACTTATTGAAGTTGAGCTGCAAAAAAATAAATATACCAATACACGCTTATCTATTCAGCACACAAACGAAGTGGTTGAAATGGACGAGTCACCTCAAAGCGCTTTAAAAAACAAAAAAGATTCCTCAATGCGCGTGGCTATTAATTTAATCAAAGAAGAGAAAGCTCAAGCTTGTGTGAGTGCAGGAAATACAGGGGCACTTATGGCAACCGCTCGCTACGTATTAAAAATGTTACCAGGGATTGAAAGACCCGCGATCGCATCAAGTTTACCTAGCCAAAAAGGGATAACTTATATGTTAGACCTAGGGGCTAATACAGACTGCACAGCAGAGCACTTGTTACAATTTGCAGTGATGGGTGCAATGCTGGTGAGTTCTGTGACTGGTAACCCAAATCCTTCAGTCGGTCTTCTAAATATTGGCTCTGAAGATATTAAAGGTAACGAGATTGTGAAGAAAGCAGGTGAGCTTCTTCGTCGAAGCCATCTTAATTTTTATGGTAATGTTGAGGGGAATGACATTTTTAAAGGTACGACCGATGTTGTTGTCTGTGATGGATTTGTAGGTAATGTTGCATTGAAGACAGCTGAGGGTATAGCTCAGCTAATGGGTCGATTTCTAACACAAGAATTTAAGCGTAATTGGATTACAAAATTTATGGCATTTTTTTCTTTACTAGTGCTTAATCGATTTAAGAAAAGGTTTGATCCAAGAAGATACAACGGAGCAAGCTTATTAGGATTAAGAGGTATTGTCGTTAAAAGCCATGGTGGGGCTGATGCTTATTCATTCTTTTACGCCATTCAGACAGCGATCGAAGAGTCTAAAAATAATATTTTAGAAAATATACAAAGACAACTTGAATTAGAGATGGCGCCGGATCTCTCATCTTCAGAAAATTTATGATCTATTCAAAAATTACAGGCACTGGTAGCTACCTCCCTGAAAAAATACTAAGTAATCACGATCTTGAAAAAATGTTTGAGACAACGGATGAGTGGATTACGACAAGAACAGGAATTAAAGAACGGCATATCGTTTCAGCACATCAATATACTAGCGATTTAGCATTTGAGTCAGCTAAGCATGCCATCGAAGCCTCTGGTATCGACTCAAAGATGATTGATCTAATCATTGTGGCAACAACTACGCCTGATAAAATATTTCCAAGCACAGCGTGCATTGTGCAATCAAAACTGGGGCTATCTTCATGTCCAGCATTTGATATTCAAGCAGTATGTAGTGGTTTTGTTTACGCTCTATCCGTTGCAGATAGCTTTATTAAAACCAGTGCAGCTAAATGTGTATTAGTCATTGGCGCTGATAGTATGTCTCGCATTACCGATTATTCAGACCGAAGTAATGCAATTCTTTGGGGTGATGGCGGTGGGGCTGTGATTCTTGAAGCTTCAGATCGGCCTGGGATTTTATCTACGCACATCCATGCAGATGGTGCTCATGAAAAATTACTCCATGTTCCAAGGGGTGTATCTCACCAAAAAGGGAAGTCCACTATAGAAATGCAGGGTAATCAAGTATTTAAAATCGCTGTAAATACATTAGATTCTATCGTTGATGAAACCCTGAAAATGAACCAGCTACAAACCAATGATATTGACTGGCTTGTGCCGCACCAGGCTAATATTCGAATCTTAGAGGCTACAGCTAAGAAATTAAATATGCCAATGGATCGTGTCATTGTGACCATCGATAGACATGGCAATACTTCAGCGGCCTCAATACCTTTGGCATTGGATACTGCTATTCGTGAACAGAAAATTCAAAGAGGCGATACCCTTTTAATGGAAGCTTTTGGTGGCGGATTTACCTGGGGTTCAGCTTTAATTAAGTATTAGAAATCATATAGTTAAAATATAAATATAAAGTAAGTTATGAATAAATATTCTCTTATTTTTCCAGGTCAAGGATCTCAGTCTATTGGCATGATGAACGATTTTAACAATCACCCTTTGATTAAATCTACTTTTGACGAAGCCTCTAAAATTCTTAATGTCGACTTTTGGAAAATGGTGACAGAGCCCAATGAGGATATACATCAAACAATGCATACACAGCCCATACTTCTTGCTTCAGGTATTGCTACATGGCGACTTTGGCAATCTAAAATAGACCAATTACCCTCTTATCTAGCAGGTCACAGTCTTGGAGAATATTCAGCTCTTGTTGCATCTGAAGCGATTGAATTCAAAGACGCTCTAAAACTTGTAAAATATAGAGCAGAGGTCATGCAAAAGGCTGTCCCAGAAGGAGTAGGTGCCATGGCTGCGATTCTTGGCATGAGTGATCATGAAGTGATAAGTGCATGTAAAGATGCCCAAGAAAATGAGGTAGTTGAAGCAGTCAACTTTAATTCACCTGGACAGGTTGTGATTGCAGGTAATGTGCTTGCGGTAGAGCGGGCGATAGACATAGCAAAGTCAAGGGGGGCGAAACGAGCCGTTCTTCTTCCAGTAAGTGTCCCCTCACATTGTTCTCTCATGCAAAATGCATCTGACGCACTGAGAGAATATTTAAGCCATACGGCAATTAAAAAACCAAAGATTCCTGTGATTCATAATGTTGATGTGATAGAACATCATGACGCAGATACAATTAAAGATGCTCTCGCAAAACAATTGTGCCATCCAGTAAGATGGGTAGAAACCATAAATAAAATTGTCTTTAATAAAATTAGTTACATTGCAGAGTGCGGGCCAGGTAAGGTACTTACAGGGCTCACAAAACGTATCACAACTGATTTACAAACTACTGCTCTTGTAAATGAAAATGCTATAGATGAATTTAAAATACTTATCCAGTAAAACTATCTAGGAAAAATTATGTTTGTTAATCTTGAAAATCAAGTTGCTCTTGTCACCGGTGCTAGCAGAGGTATTGGACAATCTATCGCTCTGAGTTTAGGTAAACAAAAAGCTTTTGTGATTGGCACTGCAACGACAGAAGAAGGGGCTCAAAAAATTTCAACGTTTCTAAAAGCGCAAAATATTTTAGGGAAAGGTATCAAATTAAATGTGAATGATAATGCAGCTATTCTTCAAATGGTGGATACCATTACTAAGGAACATGGAGATATTTCAATACTCGTCAATAATGCGGGTATCACAAAAGATATGTTACTCATGCGCATGAAGGAAGAAGAGTGGGATGAAGTGATATCGACTAATTTAAAATCTATTTTTCGCATGAGTCAGGCGCTCATTCGAAACATGATGAAAAGTCGCTACGGTAGAATTATTAATGTCACCTCTGTTGTAGGTCACATGGGAAACGCAGGTCAAACAAATTATGCGGCTGCCAAATCAGGTGTGACTGGGTTTACAAAGGCTTTAGCGAAAGAAATTGGTAGTCGAGGTATTACAGTCAATTGTGTTGCGCCTGGGTTTATTGAAACTGATATGACAAAGGGGTTATCAGAAGAACATAAAAAACAGCTTTTAGATCATGTTCCCTTAGGCCGCCTCGGAAGCCCGGACGATGTTGCCGCTGCCATATGCTTTTTAGCTTCTAGAGAAGCATCTTATATCACAGGCGAGACCCTTCATGTCAATGGGGGGATGTTAATGATTTAAGTTATTTTTTAAACTTTAATACAAAATTCACAATAAGGTTTGTTAAAATAGCGATTGCACTCAAAGGCCATTTCTTAAAATAAAGGGGTATTTTAGATGTCAGACATCGAACAACGTGTAAAAAAAATTGTTGCAGAACAACTCGGCACTAAAGAAGCTGATGTAAAAAATACATCATCATTTGTAGATGATCTCGGCGCTGATTCACTCGATACAGTTGAGCTGGTAATGGCTTTAGAAGAAGAGTTTGATTGCGAGATTCCTGACGAAGAAGCAGAAAAAATTACTACAGTTCAACAAGCTGTTGATTATATCAACAAAAATTTAAAATAATTCAATCCCAGCCTTACCTTTTTTCATTACTAAAGGGCTTGGGTTAATCTATGTCTAAGCGAAGAGTTGTAGTAACGGGTTTAGGTTTGATTACTCCTTTAGGTATTGGAGTAAAAGAATCATGGACTAATATCATTAACGGTCAATCTGGTATAGGTAAAATTACCAAATTCGACTGCTCGTCATTCCCTTCTCAAGTAGCAGGTGAAGTCAAAAATTTTGACCCACTGGTATATATCCCTGCCAAAGACGCAAGAAGAATGGATACCTTTATCCAGTTCGGTATCGCAGCAGGTATTGAAGCTTTTAAAGATTCAGGTATTGAAGTTAACGATAATAATAGTGAGCGCATTGGCGTATCAGTGGGTTCAGGTATTGGCGGCATAAATTCCATCGAATCCACAGGCGACGTGTTTAAGCAAGGCGGTGCTCGCAAGGTTTCGCCATTTTTTATCCCAGGTACTATTATCAACATGATTTCTGGGAATCTCTCAATCATGCTTAATTTAAAAGGACCTAATGTGTCTATAGTGACCGCATGTACCTCAGGCACGCATTCAATTGGTGACGCAGCTCGTATGATTGAATATGGCGACGCTGATGTGATGCTCGCAGGCGGTTCAGAAGCAGCAATCACTGAATTATCAGTCGCAGGATTTTCTGCGGCCAAAGCTCTCTCATCGCGAAATAATGATGCAAAAACTGCAAGCCGTCCATGGGATAGAGATCGAGATGGTTTTGTGATTGGCGAAGGTGCTGGTGTGATGGTCCTTGAGGAATATGACCATGCAAAACAAAGAGACGCTAAAATTTACGCAGAACTCGTAGGTTACGGGATGAGTGCCGATGCATATCACATCACAGCCCCTAGTACGGATGGCCCCAGACGCTCCATGGTGAATGCACTTAAAAATGCAAATGTGAATGTCGATAATGTGCAATACATTAATGCCCATGGAACATCAACTCCTCTGGGCGATCTTAATGAAACAAATGCAATTAAAGTTACATTCGGAAATTATGCTAAAAAACTTGTTGTTAATTCTACAAAGTCGATGACAGGCCACTTACTGGGTGGGGCGGGTGGTATTGAATCTGTATTTACTGTTTTGGCTATTGTTAACCAAATTTCACCGCCTACTATTAATATTTTTAATCAAGATCCTGAATGTGATCTTGATTTCTGTGCCAACGAGGCAAGATCAGTAAAAATTGATTTTGCACTTAAAAATAACTTCGGGTTTGGCGGCACTAACGGAAGCCTTGTATTTAAAAAAATATAGCTTCTATTGAATGGGTTTAATCTAAAATGAACTCATTAATAAATTCAAACATGGTATTTTAATTTGTCCAAAGAATTTCTAAGTAATGGTAAATTTCAAAAGATCAGTCCTTTTGATCGAGCCTTTCAATATGGCGATGGGATTTTTAGAACCTTTGTGGTGGAGAATAGGAAGCCGTGCCATTGGAAATATCACTACAAGAAAATAGTAGAAGATTGTCTTGCCATTAAAATATCCCCTCCAAATGAAAAAGTATTACTTTCAGATATTCAAAGTTTATTTAAAACAAAGAAAAAAGCAGTTGGAAAATTTATAATTTCTAGGGGTATCAGTGATCGAGGTTATAAATTTGGTACTGACATTAGCCATAATCGATTTTTAATTAAAACAAAAATGCCAAGTTATCCAAAAGAATATTTTAAATTTGGTATAAATCTTCATGTATGTAAGCAAAGAATTTTTCCTTCTATTCTCTCAGGGATTAAACATTTAAATCGGTTAGATAATATTATGGCAAGACAGGAGTGGAGGGACAATAACTTTGCTGACGGAATTCTTCTTGATCAAAGTGGCAACGTTATCGAATGTATTTCAAGCAATATATTCATGCGTTGTGGTAAAGTAATTTACACTCCAAAAATTAATCAGGTAGGTATTAAAGGGGTGACAAGAGGAATAGTTATAGAACTCTCCCAAAAACTAGGTTTTAGAGTTAAGGAGTTAGTCTTCAATTTAAATAAACTTTTAGAGGCTGATGAGGTCCTTGTAACAAATAGCTTATTTGGTGTCTTACAAGTGAAGAAAATAAAAAATAGATCTTGGCCGCACCAAGAATTAGCCTCACTTTTAAATGAGTCTCTTAAAAATTTAAAGTTATGAAAATATGGCTTAAATGGCTGATAATTTTATTCTTTCTATTTGCCATTATGACCATGCATTTTTTGTTCACCTCACTTCATATAAGTGAAACTGATTTAGACATCGAAATTGAAGCAGGTAGTAGTCTTAAAAAAATAGCATTTCAACTTGTAGATGAAAAAATACTTAGTGAACCATGGCGATTTATTTTACTTGCAAAAGCTTTAGGCCAATCTACAAAACTCATACCAGGTAATTACTTGCTTACTCCAGATATTACACCTTACCAGCTATTAAACTATTTAATTGAGGGACGAGCTAAGGAAGGCTCGATAACTTTCATAGAGGGACAAAACCTTCAGGCAATGATTGAAAATATAAAATCTAATGATAGATTAAAAAAGACTTTAAAGTCCTACAATTCAAAGGCAATTGCTAAAGCAATTGGAATTCCATACGATTCGGCAGAAGGGCAATTTTTTCCTGACACTTACTATTTCCATAAAAATGCTACTGATATCGAAATATTTAAAATGGCCTATAAAGCTATGCAAAATAAATTAAAATATGAGTGGGAACTTCGAGAAGAGGGGCTTCCATATAAAAATATGTATGAAGCTTTAATCATGGCATCTATCATTGAAAAAGAAATGGGAAATACACTAGAAGCTAATCTTATTGCTGGTGTATTTATCCATCGATTGAGTATTAATATGAAACTTCAAAGTGATCCCACAGTAATATATGGAATAGGGGAGAATTTCGATGGGGATATTAAGAAAAAAGATTTACTTGCTGACACGCCATATAATACTTATACAAGGCAAGGAATGCCCCCAGGACCGATCACGATGCCAAGTTTAATATCTATCCGTGCCGCTCTGCACCCGATAAAAACAGATTTACTTTACTTTGTTGGCAAAGGTGATGGAACCCATTATTTTTCAAAAAGCTTAATTGAGCATAATGATGCTGTCAGAGAGTATCAAATTAAATGATAAAAAAAGGAAAATTTATTACATTTGAGGGTATCGATGGTGCTGGGAAAAGCTCACATATTGAAGAAGTCATATCCTTTCTTGAATCAAAAAAAATTGGAGTGAAAAGAACTAGAGAGCCTGGAGGGACAAGACTTGGAGAAAAATTAAGAGATTTACTTCTTCATGATGAAATGGATCCAGAAACAGAGACACTTCTAATGTTCGCAGCTAGATGTCAACATATTGCAGAGGTTATTCGGCCAGCATTAAATGACGGGATGTTTGTCGTTTCAGATCGATTTACTGATGCTACTTACGCTTATCAGTATGGAGGCAAAAATGTCGCTTACTCTAAAATAGAAATTCTTGAGCAATGGGTTCATCCAGACCTCAAAGCTGATCTCACTCTGCTATTCGACTTACCTGTTGAAATAAGTATTGAACGTTTAAGTAAAAATAAAATACTTGATAAATTTGAAAAGGAAAGTGAACCCTTTTTTAACCGCCTTAGAAATGTATATCTGGATATTGCGAGACAAAATCCTAATCGATATAAAATCATTAATGCAAATCAAGCAATTGAATCTGTATCTCGTGATGTTATCGAAGCTGTAAAAAATATTCTATGACAGATTTCATTTTTCCCTGGTTTAAAGATGCTTGGACTGCTATTCATAAAAATGAAAAAAAACCCCATGCTTTAATTTTTAGGGGTAAAGAAGGTATAGGAAAACTTGATTTTGCAGCAAAGTTCTCAAAGTCTTATTTATGCCACAAACCCCTTTCTAACCATCTACCCTGCGAAATATGCTCAAGTTGTCAATGGTTTCCATTAACACATCCTGATTTTAATCATATAGCACCTATTGAAAATGAAGATGATGAATCATCAAAAAGAAAAACTGTCCGTAAAAAAAATATTGCTATAGATCAAATTCGTGAACTCTCAGAATATTTAGAACTTTCGGCCCACCAAGAAAAGGGAAAGCGTATTATTTTAATTGAGCCTGCTGACACTCTTAACCAAGCGGCATCCAATGCTTTACTTAAAATTTTGGAAGAGCCACCAGAAAATACTTTATTTATTCTTGTGACAAGCCAATTACAAAAATTACTTCCAACCATCAGAAGTCGATGTCAGCTATTAGAACTTCCTGCCCCCTCATTTGAAGAGGCTAGATCATTTTTGATGAGTAAAAAAATTACTCATGATGAAAATTTACTTTCATTAGCTGGTGGCTCTCCATTTAATGTAATCAAAGAATCAGAAAACCAACTGGAACGGGAGACTGTTACAAAATTATTATCTCAAGGCCATAATATTGATATTACCAAAGTTAATTATGCGATTCTAACTCACGGACTTGATTGGGTATTAAATTTGATTCAAAAATGGGTTTTTGATTTATTACTTAACTTTCATGCGCAGCAAAGCTACTACTTTAAAAATGAAGAAAAAAATATTCAGTTTCAAATAAAGCAAATGAATTTAGAGGCCTTACTCTCCTATATAAATGAATTAAATGATTTAAAAAAAATCGCATCGCATCCAATTAATCAAGAACTTCAGTTGCAAAATATTTTTATTAAATATAAACAAATTTTTGAGCCATCATGACAAATTTTGTTGATTCTCATTGCCATATTAACTTTCCAGAGCTTTATCAAAATATAGACTCCATTCTTTCTAAAATGTTGTCAAATAATGTGACTCATGCTTTATGTGTAAGTGTTACCTTGGATAAATTTCCTGATATTTTTAAAATTGCAAATATGTACCCACATATTTTTGCCTCTATAGGCGTTCACCCAGATTACGAAGATATTGAAGAACCGACCATTGAGGGGTTATGTCAATTTGCGGGAGAAAAAAAAGTGGTTGCCATTGGTGAAACCGGGCTTGATTACTTCAGAGTAAAAGGTGACCTGGCATGGCAAAGAGATCGCTTTAGAACACATATTAAAGCAGCTATACGATCCCATTTACCCCTAATTATTCATACACGAAATGCAGCAGAGGATACTTTAAAAATTATGCGAGAAGAGGGTGCTGAAAATGTTGGTGGCGTAATGCACTGCTTTACAGAGTCACTAGACGTCGCCTTAGAGGCCATTAAACTTAATTTTTATATTTCATTTTCAGGTATCGTTACATTTAAAAATGCTACTGAACTTAAAGCAGTTGTTAAATCAATTCCTCTTGATCGCATTCTTATTGAAACGGATTCTCCTTATTTAGCTCCTGTACCTCATCGCGGGAAAATAAATGATCCGTCTTATGTGATTCATGTAGCAGAAGAAATAGCAAAACTAAAAAATATATCAGTAGATGAAGTGGGGCAGGTTACTACCAAAAATTTCTTTAATCTTTTTTCTAAATGCAGTCTCTCGAATTAACAATTTTAGGGGCTGGTTCAAGCGCTGGCACTCCTGTTGTTGGTTGTTATTGCCAAACATGCTTGTCGATTAATCCTAAAAATAAGCGAACGCGCTGCTCTTCACTCATAAAATTTGAATCTGGGGAACATATACTTATAGATACAAGCCCAGACTTACGTTTTCAATCTCTAAGAGAATCTATTACTCGAATTGATGCAGTTCTATATACACATACCCACGCTGATCATTTGCATGGTATTGATGATTTAAGAGCTTTTTGTCAGTTACACAAGATTCAAATACCTATTTTTGGAAAGAAAGAAGCACTGGATCATATTGCCTTAAAATTTGGTTATGCGTTGAGTGAGCCCAAAGGCTTTTGGGAGATGCCGGTATTAAAAGCAATACCTGTTCAGGATCCTTTTCAACTTTTTAATGAGAATGTCATACCAATTCCTGTTTTACATGGGAGATCAGAAATATACGGTTATCGTATTGGAAACTTTGCCTATTTGACGGATGTATCCCAAATCCCTGATAATTCTCTGAAACTTTTAGATGGGTTAGAAATCTTATTTTTAGATTGTTTACGTCAAAAAGAGCATCCTACTCATATTAATCTCGAACAAAGCTTAGAACTAGCAAATCAAATAAATGCAAAGAAAACTTATTTGATTCATATGACACATGATTTAGAATATGAGTCATTAAAAAAAGAATTACCCGATCATATTGATGTTGGGTATGACGGCCTTAAAATTACCATTAATAAAGGTTTATATGTCTAAATTAATAAATAAAATATTGATAATAATCATTGCTCTAGGGTTATCAATTCAAGTATTTTCTGCAGAAAAGAAACTCTATACTGAAAATGAATTTTTAGATACTTTTGGAGCTAAATCGAAAGAAAAAGTACTTCAAATTCTGGGTGAACCGGTGAGAAAAGAGATGTCTATTAAGCCTACAAATGCGAGTTCAGTGATTGGTAGGCCAACCGAAGATCGAGCAAATCCAAGTAAACGTGTGAATATTGAGATGTGGTACTACACTAATCTTGTGAAATATGACGCTAAAAATACTTGGAAGCAGACAGAGCTTACTATTATGGATGGCAAGGTCTTCAATATAGGGTTTTTTAATAACCGCTAATTAATATGAGTAGCTCCAATAATAATGAGCTGCTTACTAAGGCAATTGAACTTGCATTGAATGATTCATGGGACGAATCCCATGAAATTGTTCAGCATCTTAATTCCCTATACGCCTTTTGGATTCATGCAGTCCTTCATAAAATTGAAGGTGATGAATTTAATAGTCGTTACTGGTATGAAAGGGCGCAACAATTATATGAAGCTTATAGCGATCCAAAATATGAGCTCCAAATTATACAATCCAACTTATAGGTATTTCTTATGAATAATCAAGATTCTATTGAAGTGACATGCACAGATAATGGCAAAAAAGTTATTGGGTACATTCTTAATTACAGAGAAAAGGATCAGTTAGAAATATCTTTAAATACCGTCAAAATTCGAATGAACTATAAACCAGGCATCTTTGTGGGATCTATGGCTGGAATGGAGTTTGTTGTCCAAGAGAGCGCTTTACCAAGACAGTTTAAGGAGTTTCAAAGATAGATTAAACAGGCTTTACTTCGTATAATGTATATTATGTAAAATAAAGTATGTAGCTTTAATTAAATATCCTTAAATAATATTTTTAGATCCTCTGCCCCAATCTCATCAGCAATTTTATTAGCTTCATCAAGCTTTGCTTTATAAAGATCCATATTTGATTTCTTTTTATAATATTTACTTTCTACAAATAGAACCTTCGAAAGGTAATACATTCCCTCATTCTCGCGAGTAAACTTCTCAAATTTTAAAAGTATTCTTTCGGCAGAGGTTAAATCATTAGACTCAAGATAATATAAAGCTAAGTTTATTCCAGATTCTGCGTATTCACTGAGTAAACCAGCCTTTTCAAAAGCTAAATTTGCTTTAATTTGATATTCTATTGCTTTACTGAAATTCTTAACGGACGCATATGAGAAAGCAACTCGATCTAAATTTGTAGCTCGCTCATCCGTATTAGAAGCTAATCCATAAGCTTCAAGAAATGTGTTCGCTGCCTCCTCGTAATTACTAAGTAGTAGTAAAGTTTCCCCAATTTGAATTAAATAAAGTCTTTTAAAAGGTTTGAAAAGTTTCAAACTTGTGTAAGAATTTTTAAAATGTAAAAGTGCTTGATCAATATTTTTAGCTTCTTTAAGTGTCATGCCAAAAAGCAAGTCTGCCATGATACGATCAGTATCACTTTTAGCTAATTTGTCGGCTAACTTAAAATCTTTTAAAGCTTCTTCGAAATTACTTAGCTTAAGATTAGTTTTTCCATGACAAAGGACAGATTTATATTCATCTTTCTTTGTTTTTAGAGCGTCTTCATATTGGTCATTGGCTAATAATTCATCGCAGGACTTTTGCACTTCTTTAGAACAAACTTCAAAAGAAAAAAATATACTAATTAGTATTATTAAAAATTGTATTTTAATTTTCATAGTTTTTATTTTATAAGATTTAATAGCTTTTCTTGAGAAATAACTATGATACCAAGTTCTTGCGCAGTGGTTAATTTACTTCCAGCATCAGATCCTGCAACTACAAAATCAGTTTTTTTAGAAACACTTCCTGCAACTTTTCCACCATTTATTTCAATAATTGATTTGGCCTCTTCTCTAGATATTGTGGGTAAGGTACCCGTAAGAACAAAAATTTTTCCCGCCAAAACACCCGATGAGGATTTTTTAATATCGTATTTAGGCCAATGGACTCCAAGTTTTACTAAAGATTGTATTACCTCCCTATTCTTAGCCTGCTTAAAAAAATTACTTAAAAATTTTGCGACAGTTGGACCAATATCAGGCACAAGCTGTAAACTTTCTTCTGTTTGTTTCATGATTTCATCTAAATCCCCATAAAAACCTGCAAGATCCTTGGCGGTTGATTCACCCACGTTACGAATGCCAAGTGCATAAATAAATCGAGGTAATGTCGTTTTTTTACTTTTCTCTATAGCACCTAATAAGTTTTGGCTTGATTTTTCTGCCATACGATCAAGGTTAATTAATTGTTTTAGTTCTAGCTTATAAATATCAGGCAACCTATGAATTAACCCTACCTTTACTAATTGCTCAACAGATTTATCTCCTAATCCTTCTATATCCATGGCTTTTCTAGATGCAAAATGAATAATTGATTGTTTCTTTTGAGCCGGACAAATTAGGCCACCTGAACATCGGATTACGGCTTCATCATCAATTCGAATAAGAGGTGAACCACACTCTGGGCATTGTGTTGGCATTTTAAATTTTTTAATTAACTTGGGCCGTTTATCAATGAGTACTCTTACAATTTCAGGAATGACATCCCCTGCTCTTCTTACACTTACAATATCTCCAATATGAATATCTTTTCGTATCATTTCGTCTTCATTATGAAGAGTTGCATTGGTCACAGTAACACCACCAACAAAAACTGGTTTTAATCGTGCGACAGGTGTTATGGCTCCTGTTCGACCCACTTGAACATTGATACCTAAAATTTCAGTAAGAGCTTCTTCTGCAGGAAATTTATGTGCAATTGCCCATCGAGGAGCACGCGATACAAAACCTAATTCATTTTGATAATTAAATGAATTTACTTTATACACTACACCATCAATGTCATAAGCTAATGTTTCTCTAAGTTTTAATACTTTGGTATAGAAGTCCTGTAAACCTTTTACACCTTTAACACTTCTAGATAAACTAGAAATTGGCAAATTAAATTTTTTGAGAAGCTGAATTGTTTCTGCATGAGTTTTTAAATTTAAATTAGGCTCACATACCCCAAGACCATATGCGAAGAAAGTAAGTGGTCTTGTTGCAGTTATTCTTGGATCAAGTTGTCTTAAACTTCCAGCAGCGGCATTTCTTGGATTTGCAAATCTCTTTTCGCCTAAAGATTCTTGTTTTTGATTTAGTGATTCAAAATCTTTTTTTAGCATCAAAACCTCACCTCTTACTTCTAAAATTTTAGGTGGATTTGAATGATTAATTTTTGTGGGTATTGAGCGAATAGTTTTTAAATTGTGTGTAACATTTTCTCCAGTATAACCATCTCCGCGCGTAGCTCCTTGGATGAAAATACCATTTTTATAAGTTAATGTAATTGCAAGCCCGTCAAATTTTGGCTCAACTGCATACTCAACCTCACTGATACCAATATCATCTTTAATCCTTTTATCAAAGGCAAGAAGCTCATCCTCTTCGAATGCATTATTCAAAGATAACATTGCTTGACGGTGAATAACGCTTTCAAAAGCTTCTTGTGCCACTCCCCCTACCCTTTGTGAAGGAGAATCAGGCTGAATTAAATCAGGATTTATATTTTCCAAATCAACAAGTGATTTAAAAATTTTATCATATTCAAAATCTGAAATTGAAGGATTGTCTAAAACGTAATATTGATAATCAAATGCATTGATCTTTTCGATTAGCTTTTGAATTTTTTTCTTAGTATTTTCTTTATCAGCTTTCATTTAAGAAAATAATCTTCGCGCACATAAACTTCCAGAAGGAATATTTTTAATCGTCATTTGATTTTCAATCTTTTCAACCTGATATCTAATACGCTCAATATGATTGATATTAAGTTCTTTTTTATTAGAATCAACGAGTAAACAATCAAGATTCTTTTGAAAGTTAGTAATTGATTCTAGCATTGCATCAAAAGATTCTTTACAGCTCAAGGTTAAGGGTAAATCCATTTGGAAAAGAATACCTTGAACATAAGGGTCAAGGTTAAAACTTAAGGGTTGTTGGTTAAGAGAACTAATGCGAAATAAGGGCTGCTTATCGCGACCTTTGAATACATGATAGCCATCTTTATTTTCCTTAAAGCCATCTATCCTTAATATATCAATAAGCTTTTCATTGTCAAAAAAACTATTATTTTTTGGAATAAGCGTTAATGTCATCATACGATCTACAAGAGCACAAAATTGGTTAAGCTCAGTGGCATCAACTTCAATATTAGAATGAGAAAGCCAAATTAAACTTCCATCCAGGTCATTTTTAGTTTTTTCTGTCAGCATTTGAAAGGTTTGTAAGTGTGCGGGGGAAATCGGACCCTGACGATCAACTAATTGTATGGCTAGAAGAATTTGATCAAATGAAACAGGCCCGCTGAGCCCTTCTGTTGAATTCCATAAATCTTCACTTTTCCTGATAAAAATATGTGTATGAGGAAGCTCAATAAAGTCTCTAAGATTTAATTTTACAACAGTATTGGATGCTTTTCTGAGCTTTATAAATGCAATAGCGTCAATATCACGATAGATATCTTTAGGTAAATTTGAAAGTAAGTATTTCTCGGAGATACTTAAATCTTGATTATAAGGAATTTTTTCTTTTTGACTTGAGTTATTTTCATCTTTATATGGGGATGAATTCTTAGTATATTTTTGTTTGCGATACTGGATAAGACGCATCCAATTAAATAGAATCATAATAAGAATTATTACAACAGCAAGAATCGTAAGGGAAAACTGAATATCAGACATGCTTGTAATAAGACTTGTTAACTTAATTTGCTAACTCCATTTTCTCAGCGTCTTCTAAGGAAACTTCAACAATTCTTGACACACCTGATTCTTGCATTGTTACACCGATGAGTTGCTGAGCCATTTCCATAGAAATTTTATTGTGGGATACATACAAAAATTGTGTATTTAGCGACATTTCAGTTACCATATTCGTAAAACGAAGTGTATTGCTATCATCTAGAGGCGCATCAACCTCATCCATAAGACAGAATGGTGCTGGATTCAATTTAAATAGAGCAAAGACAAGAGCTGTAGCAGTTAATGCTTTTTCTCCGCCAGATAATTGACTGATGGTTGTATTCTTTTTACCTGGTGGTTGTGCTGTAACCTGAATTCCAGTATCAAGGATCTCTTCACCTAAGAGCTCTAATTTCGCCTGTCCGCCATTAAATAGAACCTTAAAAAACTCTGTAAAATTCTTATTAACTTGATTAAATGTTACGATTAATCGATCTCGAGTCTCTTTATCGATACGCCTTATAGCATCCTCTAGAGTATTAATTGCAGAGGTTAAATCTTCTACTTGGCTATCAAGATAACCTTTCCTTTCTTTTTCGGAAGTAAGTTCATGAATGGCAGCAAGATTAACTGGGCCTAATGAATTAATTTCCTCTTGGAGTTGGTTACATAATTCTTGCACTTCCTTCACTGTTGTTTTATCTGTAATTGACTCTGAAAGAACTGCCTCATCTATATGCGACTCATTTATCTCATTCTGAAACTGCTCAAATAATAATTTTGCTTCTTGTTCATTTAAGCGCGATTGCTCTAATTTATCGCGAATTGGATGAACTGCCTGTTCAGTTTGTAGGCGCTTTTGTTCGCTTTCACGTAAGTCTGCTTCCTTTTGTGCAAGATTATCACGTGACACAATGAGGACTTTTTCCCGGTCATCTTTAATTATAAGTTTTTCTTGCAAGGTAGCTTGCAGCACTTGGATAGCCTCTATATTAATTGAAGCTTTAGCCACATCTTTTTTATTATTAAGGGTATTATTTTCTTCAGATAGTATATTCATTCTATTGCTTAACTCATTGATTTTATTACTAATAATTTTTAAATTAAAATGACTTTCTTGAAGTTGAATTTCTGCTTCATTTAATAGTTTTCTAGTACTTTCATAATCCAATTCATGGCGTTTTTTAATTTCCTCAGTAGAGGTTTTATGTTCAAAGAATACGAGCAAATCATTTTCTAGATTTTGAATAAGGCTAGATTTAGTCGTTTTATCAACCTCAATTTGAGTTAGTTTTAACTTTAATTCATTTTCCTCGATAGTAATATTGCTTCGTTTTTCATTCGCATAGGCAATACTTTGTTGAATTTTCTCAACTTCAATTTCCGTTTGATGAAGATCATGTAAAGCATCTTTTAATGCTTCGCGTAAAGAGTCCGCTTGCTCTTCATAATCATTTAATTGAGATTCAGCTTCATTAAGTTTATTCAATACTTCCTTATAATTTTTTTCTATAGATGGAAATTTCTCTTGTAACACCTTAAGTCTCTCTTGTCGAAGGAGAATACCATTTAGAGTTGCATCTTTACCGTAAAAAGAAACGCTATTTTTTGTAAAAATATCACCTTGTTGGTTCACTAAAAATTCACTCTGTTCTAAATTACCAATAAAATTTTTATAGCTTTCACCCTTGGGAATAAGATAGCAATCAGATAGCCATTCTGATAAAAGATTCATAAGGAGTGGATCACCAATTTCAATTACATCCAATGCAGAATTTAATTTTTTATTTTTTGGTTTATAGGCATGAGACCCATTTAAATTAGCAAGAACCATAGATGCTGGGGGTCTATGAGAAATAGTTTCATATTGTGCTAAAACTGCATTTAATTTTCCACCAAGAGCAGACTCAATCGCTGTTACCCAATCCTGTTTAATCTTTAGCTTGTCCCAGATACGATTTGCAGTATTGATATTATGTTTAGAGACCCAACTTTTAAGACTTTCATTTCCTTGAGTGTCATCTTGAATTTGCATAAGCGTCTTAATTTCGCCTTCAATCTGGCTTAATTCTTTTTGTATTTCGATTTGACGCTGTCTTAAAGTATCAATTTCTTCTTCAAGGTCAGATGAAAGTGATTTATTTTCGTCTATCTTGCCCTCGATTTTTTCTGCATATGATCGCTTATTAGCCAAATTATTTTCTTTGTCTTCTAATTGGGACTGGCCAGACAAATCAATATTATTAATTTCATTATTTAAAAATGAAATACGTGTAGTTGTTTCTTCTTCAACTTTATGAATAAAGTCTATCGTCGCTTTTTCAAGATTTATTTTTTCTTGTGTCGATTGGAATTGATTTACTGCTTGATTGAATTCTTCTGTTGATTTCAAATATTGCGCTTCCACTAACTGAATCGAAGATTTGAGCGAATTAAAACCTTCTTCTTTGACTTTAAATAACTCACTTATTGATGTTTTTTCGATAGCCGCATCTTTAATTTCTTTTGTAAAATTAAGCTGATCTTCTTCATTTTTAGTGAGATTAATTTCAATTTCAACTAACTCTTTTTTACTTCGCTCTAAAAGCTCATTTT
>SXGQ01390847.1_pt1 | contig 19467 bp, 22 predicted proteins | sample 3178371 | NCBI WGS metagenome assembly SXGQ01 (sample SAMN11356859, study PRJNA531348) | freshwater metagenome | isolation source: freshwater sample F1-20 | place: China: Fuxian Lake, Yuxi | collected 2017-12-25 | reverse complement strand
GGGCGATTCTGCGAAAGATTTCGGCCTCGATCAGAGTCGGAGGGAGCGGTGATTGAACCAGAATTCCATCGACGGAGGGATCGGCGTTTAAATCGTCAATCAATCCTTCCAATTCCGTCTGGGTGATTGTGGGTGGCGGCAAGATTACTCTGCTCCGAACGCCTATCTCGGCCGCAGTTTTTTCTTTTTTCCGAACGTAAGATACCGACGCCGGATCTTCGCCGATTCGAACAAGAGCCAAACACGGAGCTCGTCCTTCGAGGGTTGCGACGGATTGTTTCAGCTCGGCAATGAGACTGGCGGCGATGGCGTTCCCGTCGATCAACTCCATGACTAGTTTGAAAAAGGACTGAAAGCGTTTGAACGCGCGGGCGATTCAGAATAAACGAGCTGAGTTAGCATTCTGATTTGAGAATTATCTCAATTGAAGTGACTCGATCTCAATCAAGAGGTCTTTGCCGTCTGCAGTGTTTTTTGCCGTGCCATAGACAATCACAGCGCGATCCAGGTATTTCTCGATTTGTTCGGTAAGAAGAAGTTTGCTCACATCCAGAAAGGCGTATCGACGACCGGCGTCGTCGTTTAGAGCCCAATCGTGAGGCCGACGCGGAGTGAAGGGCCGACGAGTCGAGACGAACTTTCCGGAGAACTGACGGGGAAGCGAACTCGTGCCACCGTCGCCAAGATTGACCATTGGAGCGGCGCGGCCCGGGGCGCCGCTGCCGTAGGCCACGGCTGAGGACGGGGGAGGTGACAACGGTGCGGGACTGCCTCCGGTGGAAGCGGGAGTGGTGGCAATCGGCGGCAAATAGCCCGGGATTGCACTAACGGCGATGTAGCCAACCAGCTTACGGTCGAGGCGGATTTGGGTCCATTTCCCGTAAAGCCCCGTGATGGTGACTTTATCGCTTGCAACGGACTTCGTCAAAACACCGGCCCCGGCCTTAGGCTCCAGCGTCAGTGGAGCACCCGGAACCACATCCAATGCTTTCGTAAGATCCTTGTTGAGAACGTAGGCTTCGAATGGACCCTGCAACTCGACCGCCATCCAGCCTGCCGGGGTATTCGCCACCGAATCAGGGGATAAAGTCGGTTCAGATCCCGCTTTGAGATAGGTGACGACTGGAGCTAAGGCGTCGGGTTGAACGTGCACCGCTGTTGTTTGGCCCAAGGGGGCCGCGAGCAGGGCCGATGCGGTGCTGATGAGAACTACAAGCGCCGAGAATTTAAGCTTCATCGAGAGGAACAGGTTTAACGGTTCGGGGAGATTTGTTCAGCGTAGCCTGAAAGGGTGCCTTGGGGGTGGCGGGTGAGTGAAACAACATGCCGATATCACGGTTCGAAAGCTTTTTCCCGGCCCCCATTGGAATACCTTTTAACTGAAGCGCTCCGATTTGGTAGCGCTTGAGCCGCTTAACATCATAGCCGAGAGCGGTGAAGAGCAGGCGAATTTCCCGCTTCTTGCCGTGGTGCATGTGAACATCGAGATTGGGGGCCGTGCCCGCCACGCCCGCGTTCACCAAGGCAGCTCGCTCAACTTTCAAGCGCTCCCCTTCGATTACGATTCCTTTGATCAACAAGGGAAGGCGGGCTGAGGGGAATGGTTGCTTTAGCACCACCAGATATCGCTTCACCACCACGGTGGAGGGGTGCATCAAGCGATGGGCGAGTTCGCCGTCCGTCGTAAGAATCACCAATCCCTCGCTGTCCTTGTCGAGCCGTCCGGCACAAAAGAAACGTAAATGCGAGAGCTCGCGTGGAATCATCGAAAAAACGGTTTCCGGGTTGTGCGGGTCGTCGTTTGAGCAAACCAGACCACGGGGTTTATGGACCGCCAACGTCATCAGCTCTTGGGCAGCTCCTCGCACGGGCTTTCCGCTGACCGTAATTTTGTCTATGCCGAGTGTGACTTTCTGGCCAAGGGTGGCGGCCTTGCCGTTGACCCACACCTCCTGTTGCGCGATAAGAACCTCGGCGGCACGGCGCGAGCATACGCCAACTTCGGCCAAGAATTTTTGCAGTCGGATAGGTTCGGCGCTCATTGTTTGCTGGAGTGGGCTGTAATTTTGAAGACGCTGCAAGCCTGAGCACTGGCACTCGTTTTCTTTGCAAAGCAACTTGCCTGTTCGAACGGCGCTTTGCTTTCTCTTTCGTCAAAATGTCGACTAAAGCGGACTCTCCCTACACCAAAGACAATCCCTGCTCAGCGGTCATTACAGATAACATCGTCTTGAATCGGCAAGGTTCGGCGAAAGAGACCCGACATATCGTTGTGGATTTTTCCAAGCAGGATCTGCACTACAAGGCGGGGGATTCTTTAGGCGTGTTTGCGACCAACCGACCGGAGGAGGTTGAGGAAATTTTGCACTGTCTTGGCGCGACAGGGGATGAATTGGTCGCACCTCCGGCCCTAAAGTTGCCGGCGCCGCAGCCTTTACGGGATGTTCTGTTTTCAAAATTGGCTCTAGCGGGGCCCACCCGAAAGATGATTGAAACTTTGGCTTCAAAAGCGACGGCACCCGATCAAAAGGCGCGGCTATCCCAGTTATTGGAACCGGAATCTAAAGAGGCTCTCGCCGCGTTTCTTGCGGAACGGCATTTTGTTGACCTGCTCGTTGAATTCTCAAGCGCGCGACTGACTGCTCAAGAATTTGTGGAGCACCAGCGCCGTCTGATGCCCAGACTCTATTCAATTGCCTCCTCGCCGCGGGTTCATCCGACGGAGATCCATTTGACGGTCGCGGCGGTGCGTTATCAGACGAATGGGCGAGATCGGGTGGGCGTATGCTCCAGTTTCCTCGCCGACCGCGTTCGACTGAGGGAAACCTTGATTCCTGTTTTTGTTTCGAACTCGCACTTCGGCCCTCCGGAAGATGGTTCAAAAGATTGTATTATGGTTGGGCCAGGCACTGGGATCGCCCCTTTCCGTGCGTTTCTTCAGGATCGCGTGGCCGCGGGTGCAACCGGCAGAAATTGGTTGTTCTTCGGCGACCAGAAATGCGCCACCGATTTTCTCTACGAAGAAGAATGGCGTGCTTATCTTGAACGTGGTCAGCTCATGCGTTTAGACACGGCGTTTTCGCGGGATCAGCCTGAGAAAATCTATGTGCAAGATCGCATGCGGGAAAGCGCCGGCGAACTTTGGCGGTGGTTGCAAGGAGGCGCGTGCTTCTTCGTGTGCGGAGATGCGAAGCGAATGGCCAAGGATGTGGATCAGGCGCTCCATGAGATTGCGGTCTCCGAAGGCGGGATGACACCTGCTTCGGCGGTGGATTTCGTGAAGCAATTGAAGAAAGATAAACGATATCAACGGGACGTGTATTGATTCATTGACGGTTCCCGCTGGCGGCCGTGCTCGAATATGCGTCCCAACGCAGTTTGAGGGACGATTTTCGCCTCGCTACTCGGTCGAAGGATTCTTCAGCTTTCGGTCCGCATGAATCTGACGTTCAAAAATAGAACAGCGCTCGTAACTGGAGCCGGCCGTGGAATCGGCAAAGCCATCGCCGAGACGCTTGCCCGTAGCGGCGTGATGGTCATTTGCGTATCCAAGTCGGCCGAATCTTGCGGGGCAACAGCTGCGGGAATCGTTGCTGCCGGCGGCAAGGCTAGCGCATTTGCGGTTGATGTCGCGGATGGTGCGGCCGTTGCCAAGGCTTCGGAGGAGCTGTTGAAGGCCTATCCGCTGATCGATATTCTGGTAAACAATGCCGGAATCACCCGCGACGGTCTTTTGTTCAGAATGGGCGAAGGCGATTGGAACGATGTTATTTCGACCAACCTCTCCAGCTGTTTTCATTGGACGAAGCATCTGGCTCGCCCCATGACCCGCGCCCGCTGGGGTCGGATCGTAAACATTACTTCCGTTAGCGGAATTCTGGGGAACGCAGGACAAGCGAATTACTCTGCTGCAAAAGCCGGTATGATTGGACTCACAAAGGCATTGGCTCGTGAATTCGCCGGCCGAAACATAACGGTGAACGCCGTCGCGCCTGGTTTTATAAAGACGGATATGACCACTGAATTTGTGAACAACCCCGAGGTTGCGTCGAAAATTCTGGAAGCAGTGCCGTTGAAGCGATTCGGTGAGTCGGCTGATATTGCTGCGGCGACGGCTTTTCTCTGCTCGGAAGAGGCGTCTTACGTCACCGGGCAAGTTTTTGCCGTTGACGGCGGCATGGCGATGTGAAGCCTGTTCCCAATCCAATTTCTGCTCCAATGGCTGACCAAAAAACCATCGAACAACGCGTAAAAGAGATCATCGTGAATCAGCTCAACGTAAACGAAGAGCAGATCACGGCGACCGCCTCATTCCTAGATGACCTAGGAGCTGACTCACTCGACACCGTCGAGTTGATTATGGCTTTCGAGGAGGAATTTAAGGACGAAATCAAAGGCGAGATTCCTGAATCGGACGCTGAAAAGCTTCAAACCGTCGGCCAAGTCATCGATTATATCAAAGCCAAGGCGGGTTCGGTTTAGTTTCCGGTTTTCCAAATTTTTTGGCGTTCCGTCTGTTTCCTTTTGGAAATTGTAGGCGGAACGCCTTTTTTGTTTCTGAATTGGCCTTCATCGGGTTCTTCAAAGCATGGACACGTTTTCGCGATCACGTCGAGTTGTTGTAACGGGATTGGGTGCGGTTACTTCGATCGGCCACGACGTAAACTCGTTCTGGGACTCTCTCGTATCCGGGCGATCTGGGATCGACCGCGTGACGCTTTTTGATCCCGGTCAATTTTCCTCGCAGATTGGAGCGGAAGTTAAGGACTGGGATGCAGCCCAGCATATGGATCCGAAGGAGGCCCGACGGAATGATCGCTACACTCATTTCGGTTACGTTGCCGCGAGGCAGGCAGTTAAAGATGCCGGATTGGACATGACCAAGGAGGACAGCGATCTGGTTGGTGTGATCATTGGATCGGGAATTGGCGGAATGTTCACCTACGAGTCTCAACTCCGCGTCCTCGCTGAACGCGGACCGCGTAAGGTCTCGCCGTTTACGATTCCATCCCTGATTGGGAACATGTGCGCGGGGTTGGTGGCGATAGACCTCGGGGCGCGCGGTCCAAGCTTCGGGATCGTGTCGGCGTGCGCGACGGGCACGCACTCTATTGGCGAGGCGGCTCATTCGATCCGCCGCGGCGACGCCGATGTGATGATTGCAGGCGGAAGTGAAGCCGCAATAACGCCCTTTTCTTACGCCAGTTTTTGCTCAATGAAGGCGATGAGCACACGAAATGGCGAACCACGCAGGGCATGCCGTCCGTTTGATGTGAACCGCGACGGATTTGTTATGGGTGAGGGGGCTGGTGTCCTCGTTCTTGAATCTTTAGAGCATGCGCAAGCTCGTGGAGCGCGCATTTATTGTGAACTCGTCGGATATGCGGCATCGTGCGATGCCTACCATATCACATCGCCCGACCCGGACGGCAAAGGCTTGTCGCTAGCGATGCGGCGTGCGCTCGCCAGCGGCGGTGTGCTGCCGGAGCAGGTGGATTATATCAACGCTCACGGGACTTCGACCCCCTACAATGATAAATTTGAGACTATGTCCATAAAGCGGGTATTTGGCGACCACGCTCGGCGGGTTGCCATCAGTTCGACAAAGTCGATGACCGGTCATTTGCTAGGGGCTGCCGGCGGAATCGAGTCGGTTATAGCGGTTAAGACGATTCAAACGGGGATGATCGCCCCGACCATCAATCTCGAGGAGCCAGATCCGGATTGCGATTTAGATTACGTCCCCAACGTCGCCCGCCGAGTGAACGTACGGGTAGTTTTGAGTAACAATCTGGGTTTTGGCGGTCAAAATGCGGCGATCGTGTTTCGCGCGATTTAGTCTTCCTGCTGACTATCAACGACCTTTTTCGGTATTTCGAATCCTTTAAGGAGTGTCTAGAGGAAAAAAAACCGCCGCTTTTGGGCGGCGGCATTAAACAGATGAGCTTAGAATAGACTCAAGCCTTCTGAACCATTCCGGCTTTGATCGCTTTGACAGAAACCAACATGCGTTTCGTTCCGCCACCGGGAAGCTTGACCCTGATTCGTTGAAGATTGGGGCGGAACTTACGCTTCGTGATACTTGTCACGTGCGTGCCGATACCTCCGCTCTTCTTAGACTGACCTTTTCGGTGGATGCTGCTGCCCTTGACGGGACGTTTTCCGGTGATTGCACAGATTCTGGCCATGGTGGTTTAGATTGGTTAAAGGTAGAGGTTAAAGGATTGTCCGTCGGGTGAAGCAAGTTGAAACTTGTCCGTCGGGCTCCGGAGTTTGTTTTTCCCATTCATGGAGCCCGAAATGCGTGCAGCACTTGGAATTTCTGGCCAAGATGGGAGGGGTGCAGGAGCTGCATCAAGGCAAGTTTGCGCTGACTCATTCGAAGGGCTTCCTCTGTCGAAATCGCGGCGATGGTCTCGCCTGAATTTCGAACGAGGAATGACTCCTGTGATTCGAGGGTGGGAATCGAGAATCTGTTCCGCCGAAGTCGGTCAGATAACCAATCCCAGCAAATGTGACAGGTCAGATCCTTGTTTCCGGCTTGCTCGAGCAAGCGATTCGATTGGGTGTGATTAAAATATGCCCGGGCGGTGCCGCTAGGAGTATTGTGAGCGATTTCAGACCACGATTTGCCGTAGTCGCACGCGACAAACAGTCCGCTCCAGAGATCACTTGAGATAGAGTCGACCAAATCGGCTGCCGCAAAAGGCGCATCGATCCGGTAGTCCTCGGTGGCCTCAATAGGCAGATTCGCAGGCGGGGTGGAATCAATCTCCACCTCAAAAAGTTCCTGATTGCGAATCTCGACGCCAAGCTCTCTCCATCCGCCGCGCCGGTAGGCGAATCTGCGAAAAGGCTGCGCATCGAAAAGTTCATTTGAAAACACGATGCACGATCCCGATAGTCTCCGAGGCTCCCCGAAGCGCACGGTTCTGGCTGACCTGAATGGGTGGCTAACTCCGGCCAAGATACCGTGCTCCGTTTCTGCACCGAGCTCGACAAATTCAAAGTTTCGAGGGTCGGCTCCGGCCAGAAGTTTCAGGCACGCAGCAGCCATCAGCTCGCCAAAAATCTTCCCGCTGCTACTCGAAGTAAAGAAGTCGGTTTTCTCGCCGTAGCCGACGCGGATTCTAGGCCGAGTGTAGTAGCCAACTTCCGGATGGTAGAGCGCAAGTTCCATGAACTGCGCAAAATTCATGACATTTTTTGGACCTGATTTGCATCGAAAGGCATCTGCAAATTTGGCGGTCACCGCGTTTGCCGGCGTAGGTAAGGATGGACCCATTTACAAACTGACACCGATGCGCACAGTCGGCGTGATGTTCAAACGGATTCTTACGCTCGCGGCTGGCGTCATACTTGGTTTGGGTATGGCATTGGTAGGAGCCAGACTCGCCCACGCGTGGAGTCTTTGGCCCAATCGCGAAGTGGATCGGGCGTCGGCTCGATTTCGGGAGGTTCTTCAGCTTGTGAATGAGAATTTCGTCGAGGCAAAAGTCGTGGGATATTCCGACCTGACGACCTCGGCCTTGCATGGGTTGGCTGATTCGCTAGACCCCCACTCGGAGTTTATGGAGGTGAAGGATAGCCAGAATTTTGAAGAGGAACTGTTGGGAGAATTTGGCGGTATTGGCATTCAGGTAGAGAGCAGGGGTGGGAAGATTTTGGTGATTGCTCCGATTGCTGATACGCCGGGTGAACGCGCGGGAATTCGTCGGGGCGATGAAATCGTGAGAATCAACGGCAAAAATCTGGAACGCGGCTCTTCCATAGATGAGGTAGTTGGGCAGCTGAGGGGTAAGCCGCAAACGAAGGTATCGATAGGCCTGCTAAGAACAAATGAGCCAGAGCTGATCGATCTCACGTTGGTGCGAGAGGTGATCAAAACAGAAAGTGTGCGCGCAGGGCGCGTGATGGCCGAAGGAATCGGATACATTCAGATTGTTGAGTTTTCCGAGCATACCGGAGAGCAATTCGCGAAGGTTTTGAATGCCCTTCTTGATCAAGGTGTCGAAAGCTTGGTTGTGGACCTGCGCAACAATCCCGGCGGTTTGCTGGATGCTGCGGTCGAAGTTGCAGAGTTGTTTTTTAAGAAAGGGGAGACGGTGGTTTACACTCAGGGACGCAAGGCAGGGGACCGTGAAGATTATCGCTCTGAAATCGATGGGCCACCGTTGGAAATGCCGGTCGCAGTTTTGATCAATTCCGGCAGCGCAAGTGCAGCAGAGGTTGTTACCGGGGCTTTAAAGGACACAGGTAGGGCGGTGGTGGTGGGGGAGCGTTCTTTTGGGAAAGGCTCGGTCCAATCGGTTTTCAAATTGAAAAATGGCGAGGGCCTTCGATTGACCACCGCACGCTACTTTACTCCAAGCGGCGTAAGTATTCATGAAAAAGGCATTACTCCTCACGTGGAGGTCGTGATGACGCCCGATGAAGATAGTAAGCTTGGTTTGCAACGCGCTAGGCCGGAGCAGTCTGAGCCGGCTCAGTTTCGGGAGCGCTTCGGGTTTGAACCCATAGTGGATCGGCAGTTGGATGCGGCAATCGATGTGCTTTCCGCAGTCAAAATCTTTGGCGATCGTGCTTCACAACCGGCTGGGAGCACTTCCGCTCGATCTGGGTTTTGAGCCGTGATCCTCGCGCTTGAAAGCTCTTGTGACGAGTCGGCCGTAGCGCTGTTCGATCCGCGGCGGGGCATCGCCGGAGAATGGATCCACAGCCAGATTGCTTTGCACGAGCGTCATGGTGGAGTCGTCCCGGATCTAGCGACCCGGGAGCATCTGAAAAACTTCGGGCCGCTCTTGGAGCAGGCCAAAGAAATCAAAGAGTTTGCCGCGATTACGAAGGTTGCCGTTACGCAAGGCCCGGGATTGGCGGCGTGCTTAGCGATGGGCGGTGCGGCGGCGAAGTCGTTGGCGTTGGCGTGGGGCGTGCCTCTCGTGGGAGTGAATCACCTTAGGGCTCACGCGTGGTCGCCTTTCATTGGGATTCACGCGGCTGCACCCAATGACTTTGCCCAGCGCAGGAAGGCGCTTTTGCCTCACTTGGGCTTGATCGTTTCGGGTGGCAATACCTTGCTTTTCGAAATCGGTGAAGAGCTTGTGATTTCTGTTTTGGCCGCCACCAAAGACGATGCGGCGGGTGAGGCGCTTGATAAGGGCGCAAAGCTGCTCGGGTTGGGGTATCCCGGCGGCCCGTTGATCGAGCGGTTCGCGACGGGTGGTCGGTCCGACGCCTTTGATTTCCCGCGAGGCAACGGACCGCGCGGCGATCTATCATTTAGCTTTTCTGGACTCAAGACGAGCCTGCGCTACCGCCTTGAGAAAATGGCGATCGGCGAGGTAACCGCGGGCCTACCTGATTTGTGTGCCAGCTACCAACAAGCTATCATCGAATCGTTGCTCCGCCGGACCCGCGCCGCGTTGACCTTGCGCCCGTGGCGCAGCTTGGGGCTCTCCGGCGGGGTGGCGAACAATGGAGCTCTGCGTCGGGCGATGTCGGCGGAGGCTGACAAGGCTGGGCTGGAGTTCCTGGCCGCAGCTCCCCGGCATACGGGTGACAACGCAGGCATGATCGGATTTGCAGCTTGGTCTGATGTGGACGGGACCCAGAGAGCCGCAGGTTACGACTTGTCGGTGGAGCCTAATGCCCCGCTCGCTTAAGGAGCGACGGGGCCGAGCTATTTGTAATCGCGTCGTAGGTTACTTGGCAGGATTCCAAGTTCTTCACGATATTTGGCGACCGTTCTCCGGGCGATTGTGATTCCCTTCGTCTGGAGTTTCTTGACCAATTCCTGATCGCTCAATGGCTCGCCTTTGTTTTCCAGGGACACGAGGTCCGCTATCATCTCCTTGACGCTGGTATTTGAAACGGAGGCTCCGCTCTCGGCTTGATAGCCGGGGGTGAAAAAATATTTGAAATCGAAAACACCGTGAGGGGTCTTGAGATACTTGTTGGCGATAGCGCGGCTCACGGTGGTTTCGTGCACGCCCACCACGTCGGCGATTTGGGTCATCGTGAGCGGTCGCAGTTCGGCAACACCGCGCTCAAAGAATGCCAGCTGAGCCTTCAAGATTTCGCGCGTGATCCGCTCGATCGTGCGTTGGCGCTGTTCGATCGAATCAATCAAGAATTTACCCGCTCGGATGCGTTCGCGAAGGTAGTCTTTTTCGGTTTTTGCCAAATTTCCTTTGGCGATCAGGTCGCGGTAGGTGCTGGAGATGCGAAGCCGGGGAATATAATCACTGTTGAGTGAAATTTTCCATTCGTTGGCATCCTTTTCAACGGTGACATCCGCGATGACGACGCGGTTGTTATCCTCGGCGAAACGGCGACCCGGCGCAGGATCCAGTTTGCCGATCTCCTCAATTGCAGCCTGCACGTCGTCTGCGGGAACCGAGAGTTTACGGGCGAGTTCAGGAATTCGTCGGCGGGCCAGAAGATCGAATTGATCCCGGATGATTCGCAAGCTGAGCGAGTCCTTTCGCCCCAGCGAAATCAGCTGTGCCATCAAGCATTCGGCCAAGGATTGCGCGCCGATCCCCGGCGGGTCGAAACCCTTGAGCAAGGTGAGAGCTGTTTTCACCGCGTCCAATGGTAGGCCTGTTTGGAGGGCCACATCGTTCGGACTTTGCGTCAAAAACCCTCGGTCATCCAAGCTTCCAACCAAGTGCCGAAGCGCGGCGAGGGTGGGCTCGTCGAGGTCGGCGAGCTCAGCTTGCTGCATGAGATGTTCCTGCAGCGAGATCGTCGCGACCAAGGAATCGAAAAAATGCTGCCTGCGTTCTGCGTCTTCGGAGGTATAAGGCTGGGCGCCGCCGGCGTTGGCCATGTGATCCCTCCAGTCTTCGTCCATTTTCCCCAAAATCTCGAACTCTTTGGAGAAATCCATTTCATCCCTCTTTACCGGAGAGTCATCGGTGGGCGCGGGCGAAGCGGAGTCTTGGTCGTTTTCATTCGAATCGGCGGCCGCGTCCTCGTTGGCTTGGTCGTCACTCGTCTTGTCGAGGCTCTCGCCCTCCATCGGCAACTCCTCGATCGTTGGATTGGCCTGTAATTCTTCCTGGATGACCGTGCGAAGATCCAAGGCGGCGACCTGAAGAATCTTGAGCGATTGCCGAAGCTGGGGCGCGAGAACGAGTGATTGCGTCTGGCGCTGGCGGATGTCCTGACTAAACCCGAGGCCGCTCATGTTGGGAATGTAATGGCTGAAAAGTCCCCTTACATGCGGTGGCGAGTGGGGAGTGCAGGAATGATCAGATCATGCACGTCGAAAAGCTCTTTCAAATAGACGCCTAACTTCTCATTGATCGGTCCATAGCCAGCTCCATAAAGGTGCATGTCCAAGTCGGTCAGCATGTTCAAATAGGCTCGATCTCGTTGGTCATGATCCCGCTGGAAGCAGCGCGGCAAAATTGCCTCTAGAGCTAGTTTTATGTCGGATCTGAACGAGCTGAATTGGGGTATGGGCATCGTGAGGATGTTACGCCGGGATTGAGTGCGGGCGACGGTTCGAAACAAATTTTTGCAAAGCAGGACCTCGGATAACACGATTCAGAGTGGAAAAAAGGCGGCCGAGATAGGAGGTTTGAATGATGCTGGTGTGAATGAAGTCGGCCGCCAGTCGAGCCTCTCCGATAACGGTGTTTTGAAACTCCTCGATCGCCGAGTATTTTTCTCGGATCAACCTGACCGCGAGGATTTTGGTGGAATTTCGAGCCCCGAGTTGCCCTGCTGCGTGGGCCAAGCCCGTTTCGCTTTCGATGATCTTGCGGGTCATCTTGCAGCGGAGTTCGGTGAAGATGTGTTCAATCGCGCCCACGACTACAAGAGGTCTGGCATCGCGGCAGCTGGCAAGAGTGCAGATTCGTTGCGGGCGTGAATCCTGCTACGGAGGGATTTGACAGGGGGATTGGGTCGGGCACGGTTCGCTGATGGTAACCCTTACCGCCCGCGCCGCCGACCGAGTTCGCTCGATGCATGCCGAAATTGCCGAGCCGGCAAAGCTCCTCCGCGTATTTGTCGAGTCGGGTGGCTGCTCGGGTTTTCAATACGGGATGTCGTTCGACGAGCCCAAAGTGGACGACTCAGTTCTCGAGAGCGAAGGCGTGGCGATGTTGCTCGACCCTGCCAGCTTAGCCTATCTCAGCGGTTCCCAAATCGATTTCGACGATGGTCTTCACGGCAAAGGATTTGAGATTAAAAATCCCAACGCCCAAAGCACGTGCGGGTGTGGGAAATCATTCAACTGACGACCTGCGAATTAGCCGATCAGCCGGCTTTCCAAGGGGGATTAGGCCTGCGCCTCGTGGAGCGCTACGATCCCAAGCGTGAGACCCTCAGCTTTAATCGCGCTAAAACCAGCGGCACGTATTTCTTCGGACAACGCGGAGCGGTCGGGAAACTGTCCTATGGTTTCGTTCAAGTAGATGTAGGCCGCTCGGTCGCCCGTCACGGCGCCGGCGATTAAAGGAAGGATTCGTCGTAAGTAAAAGTAGTAGAAAGGTTGGAACCACGCCTGCGGCTGAGAGAACTCCAAGATCACAACGCTTCCACCGGGTTTAAGAACGCGTCGCATTTCGCAAAGCGAACGATGTCGATCAGCCATGTTGCGGAGCCCAAATGAAATCGTGACAGCGTCGAAATATCCGTCGGGCAAAGGAAGACTAAGTCCATCGCCTAGTTTGAAGTCGACGTTTGCGTAGGAGCCCTGTTTCGCGCGGGATTTTTTCGCTGCGGCCTCGTCGAGCATGGGCTGGCAAAAATCCATGCCGGTAATCTCGGTTCCTTTGGGGAGCGAACCGGCGAGGGCAAAGGCCACGTCCCCGCTCCCGGTAGCCAAATCCAGCACTCGTTTCGGTGAGCTTTTTCTCACCGCATACACCAAGCAATAGCGCCACCAAACATCAATTCCGCAACTGAGCAATCGGTTCGCTAGATCATACCTCGTTGCGATCCGGGCGAACATGGAATTGACTGAGGTAGATTCTGGTTTGGTAGGCATTACGTTAATGGATTTTATTCCCTATAATTGGTGTGGGGTAAGAGGTTGACGTAAATAACCGGGCGGTTTTACAAGGATTAGTTTAAGTCAGAACTAGAGTCGTCTAATAACAAATACACAATAATGGCCTCAAATCTAACCAAACGGGAAATTGTCCTGCAGATCTTCCGCAAGACGGGATTTCCCCAAAAGCAAATTGTCGATACCGTGCAACAGACGCTCGATATCATTCAAAAAGCCCTCGCGGATGCCCGAAACGTTGAACTTCGGAATTTCGGCGTGTTAGAGGTGCAAATCCGCAAGCAACGCATCGGCCGCAATCCCAACAAGCCCGAGGCTGAAGTCATTATCCCTCAACGTGCGGTGGTAAAATTCAAGTCGGGTAAGATCCTTAAGCAACAGCTCAAGAAGATCGATCTGGCGAAGCTCCGCTAAGCGTTTGTTTTTTGATTAAACCCGGACCGATGCGAATCGGATCCGGGTTTTTTTGTTGGCGAAGAATAGGGCGTATCGGCACGCTTGTGCCCCCATGGCTACTTTTCAGACGCTACCCGGATTCCGAGAATTCTATCCCGAGGATTTTGCCCGTCGGAATCATGTGTTCCGTTTGTGGCGGCAGACGGCAAGCACCTACGGATTCGTCGAATATGACGCACCGGTTTTGGAACCGCTTGAACTCTATAAGGCAAAGTCAGGCGACGAAATCGAGGGTCAGCTCTTTAGCTTCACGGATAAAGGCGGGCGTGAGGTTGCGCTACGTCCCGAGATGACCCCGACGGTTTGCCGACTGATCGGGGCCAAGGCGAGTGCGCTCAAGCGTCCGATCAAATGGTTTAGCATCGGTGAATTCTATCGCTATGAACGGATGCAGAAGGGGCGTGGGAGATGCTTCTCCCAGTTTAACGCCGATATCTTTGGCGAACCCGGACCGGAAGCTGAAATCGAGTTGATCGCGTTGCTCACTCAGTGTCTCTGCGCCTTCGGGTTGACCGAGCAGGATTTCTACGTGCGCCTGAGTGATCGGAATCTGTGGTTCTATTACCTCGAGGCTCTTGGGCTCGATGAACCCCGCATCCGGTCGGTGCTCGGGGTCGTGGATAAATTTGAAAAGGCTGGCGACGAAGCGTTTAAATCCTACACGGAGCAGTTCGGTGAGCTCGACGCCGCGCTGAAGGCCAAGGTGCTTGCGTTCTTGCAGATCAAGTCTCTCGCCGCCCTGGAGGCACTGCTCGCTCCCATCGGTGGCGATAAGCTGGCCGCGCGATTGGTGGAGTGGCGCAAGTTGCTCGGCGGTCTCACAGCGATGGGACTTGAGCGGTTCATCGAGGTCGATTTGGGCGTGGTTCGGGGGTTGGCGTATTACACGGGCTTTGTGTTTGAGGCGTTTGACCGGAAAGGCGAACTGCGGGCATTGGCCGGTGGCGGACGCTACGACGATCTCGTCCAAAAGCTCGGCGGTCCGGCGTTTCCTGCGGTGGGTTTCGCCATCGGCGACATGACGTTTGCGTTGTTGCTGGAGCAACGCGGTTTAACGCCGACCATGGTGCAGGCGCCTGATGTCTACTGCGTGATCGGTGGCGAGGCGGAGAGGATAGCGGCGTTTGGGGCTATCCAGACGATCCGCGCTTCGGGCTATCGGGTAGATTACCCGATGAGGGACGTCGCGTTCGGCAAACAACTGAAGGCGGCCTCTGACTCGGGCGCGAAACTGGCGTTGATTTTCGGCGCAGACGAGTTGGCAAAAGGTGTCGTGAAGATCCGAAATCTCGGTGACCGCACGGAGAGCGAGGTTCCGAGCGCGGATGTGGTGTCGGCCGTGCGCGAATTCTTTACGGGCTAGGTGCGCCGTCCGGAACGGTCGGCGCGTCTGCGCTCACTTTTTTTGCTTTAAATCGGAAGGACCGAAAGCGTGTGGGAGGAGGAGATCCAGCGTCGTCTCGATGCGCTCGTTAGAATCGCAGATCGATATGACGATGGCGGTTGGGCCGAGTTCGTTGATGACTTGGCGACACGCGCCGCAAGGACTCGTCGCAGTGGGGGTGGGCGTGTAGACAACCACGGCTCGCACTACGCGTTCGCCGGCGGCGGCGGCGGTGAAGATCGCGGTGCGTTCGGCGCAGTTGCAGAGCCCAAAAGAGGCGTTCTCGACGTTGCAGCCGGTGTAGATTTTTCCCGAACCGGCCAGAATCGCCGCGCCGACGGAGAATTTCGAATACGGCGAGTAGGAGGCGCGCGCGGCTGTTCGCGCGGCTTTTTCGAGGCGGCGGCAAAGGGGGACGGGGAGTTTCTTGGCCATGGTTTTGGCGGGTTAAAGGCCGAGTTCTTGTTTGGTCTCGGCGAAGGCGTTGATGGCAAGCTCGAGATCGGCCCGGCTATGGGCAGCGCTTACCTGCGTGCGGATGCGCGCGGTGCCTTGCGGGACCACCGGATAAAAGAAGCCCACAACGTAAACGCCTTTTTCCAACATGCGCGCAGCGAACTTTTGGGAGAGCGCGGCGTCGCCCAGCATCACGGGCACGATGGGGTGAGTGCCGGGCTTGATGGTAAGACCGGCGGCGGTCAGGCCGGCGCGGAAGAACCGGGCGTTCTCCGCCAGTTGGTCCCGGAGTTCGGTAGAACGCGAAAGCAGGTCGAGAGTGGCGAGCGAGGCGGCGACGATCACGGGTGCGACCGAGTTGGAAAACAGGTAGGGGCGTGAGCGCTGGCGGAGCAATGCGACGATCTCGGCGGATGAGGCGGTGAAGCCTCCGCTGGCTCCGCCCAAGGCTTTTCCGAGAGTGCCGGTGATGATGTCGATGCGGCCGACGAGGTCGTGGTGCTCGTGGGTGCCGCGACCGGTGCGGCCGAGGAAGCCGGAGGCGTGGCAATCGTCGATCATCGTGAGCGCGCCGTAGCTTTCGGCGAGGGCGACGATGGCGGGGAGATTGGCGATCGTGCCGTCCATCGAGAAGACGCCGTCGGTTGCGATCAAGGTGTGGCGCGCCCCGGCGGCTTGAGCGGCACGGAGTTGGCTCTCAAGATCCGCCATATCGTTGTGGCGATAGCGGAAGCGTTTGGCCTTTGAAAGGCGGATACCATCGATGATCGAGGCGTGGTTGAGTTCGTCGCTGATGATCGCGTCTTCAGCGGAGAGCAGGGTTTCAAAGAGCCCGCCGTTGGCGTCGAAAGCGGAGGGATAAAGGATGGTGTCGGCGGTGCCGAGAAACGCACTGAGCTTGGATTCGAGTTCGCGGTGGATTTCCTGGGTGCCGCAGATGAAACGCACCGAGGCAAGTCCGTAGCCCCAGCGGTCGAGGGCGGCGTGGGCGGCGGCGATGATCCCGGGGTGATCAGCGAGGCCGAGGTAGTTGTTCGCGCAAAAGTTCAGGACGTGTTGGCCGCCCGCGACCGCGATGTGGGCCGACTGCGGGGTGGCGATGAGGCGCTCGCGCTTGGTGAGGCCGGCGACCTCAATCTCGCCGAGGGTTTTTTGGAGGTGCGCGAGGTAGGCGGGCGTCATGGCTCAATCCCAGTTGAGGATGATTTTGCCGCTGCGGCCCGAGCGCATAAGGTCAAAAGCAGTTTGGAACTCGGTGTAGTGAAACCGGTGCGTGATGACCGGTGAGATATCCAGGCCCCGCTGGATAAGGGAGGTCATTTTATACCAGGTCTCATACATCTCGCGGCCGTAGATGCCGCGGATCGTGAGCATGTTAAAGACGACTTTGTTCCAATCGACGGCGGCGGCGCCGGGCATAATGCCGAGCAGGGCGATGCGGCCGCCGTGGGCCATGTTGTCGATCATGGTGTTTAAGGCGACGGGGTTGCCGGACATTTCCAAGCCGATGTCGAAGCCTTCCTTCATGCCGATCTCGCGTTGGACGTCGGGAAGTTTTTCTTTGGAAACATCGACGGTGCGCGTCGCGCCCATGCGGGCGGCGAGGGCGAGGCGGTCGGGGTTGACGTCGGTGACGACGATTTTTCGTGCGCCCGCTTGCCACGCGATGGCGGTGGCCATGCAACCGATCGGACCGGCGCCGGTGATGAGCACGTCTTCGCCGACGAGGTCGTATTGGAGCGCGGTGTGCGTGGCGTTGCCGAGCGGGTCGAAGCAGGAAAGCACATCGAGCGGGATCGAGGGGTCGACATGGACGGCATTGCTCGCGGGGATGCAGAGGTATTCGGCGAACGCGCCGTCGCGATTTACGCCCACGCCTTTGGTGTCTTTGCAAAGGTGGCGGCGGCCGGCGAGGCAGTTGCGGCAGAGACCGCAGACGATGTGGCCTTCGCCGTCGACGAGATCGCCGGGTTGGAAGCCAACAACATTGGCCCCGACGGCGGCGATGGTGCCGACGAACTCATGGCCGATCACTATCGGCGTCTTGATCGTTTTCTCGGCCCAAGCGTCCCAGTTATAAATGTGAATATCGGTCCCGCAGATGGAGGTTTTTTTGACCTTGATTAGGACGTCGTTGACGCCCGGCGTCGGGACCGAGACTTCGGTGAGTGAAAGGCCGGGGCCGGGTGAGAGTTTGGCGATGGCACGCATAGCGGAGAATACTGGTTTATTCAGAAAGAAGGAGCGCTCCCTCGAGGGCAAGGAGCCGGGTTTTGGTGCGAATGCCGCCGGGACCGGAGAACCCGGTCATGCAGCCGTCGGCACCGACGATTCGGTGACACGGCACCAACAGGGGCCATGGGTTGGCCCCGAGGGCGGCGGCAACGGCGCGGGCGCTGCCGGCCGGGAGTCCGAGCGTAGTGGCGAGCTCGCCGTAACTCCGCGTGACGCCCGGAACTATCGCGAGAGCGGCGACGTAAACGCGGCGTTCAAAGTCCGTCACGGTCGAGAAAACATAAGGCGCTTCGGCAAACGTTTGAAAATCGCCGCCGAGGTGCCGTTGAACTGCCTCGACCAGCGCAGTGAGCCACGACGGCGGAAGTGTCTTGGCGAGTTCGGGCAAATCGCCACCGGGGAGAGAAAAGCCGAGCAGTCCCCGCTGGTCCCACGCGACGGCGCAGTCGCCGAATGCGGTGGAGAAACGGTGGCGTTGCATATGAGTTTGCATCGTGGGCGGTGTGCCGGTCCTGTCGAAACCAAAGCCGATGAATAACCGCTTCTACTCCGACTTCGACGCCGAGACTTATGGAGCGGTCCGCAAAACGGATTACCGCAATGCGTTTCAGATCGATCGCGACCGGATCATCCACGCGCACGCGTTTCGAAAGCTGCAGTCCAAGACGCAGGTTTTCCTGTCGGGAGAATACGATTTCTACCGCACCCGCCTCACGCACTCGATGGAAGTCGCGCAAATCGGGCGGTCCATTTGCCACTTTTTGCGAATGCAGGGTGGTCCGCTTGGCGCGGATTTTTTTGTGGACGGGGATTTGGTTGAGGCGGTGTGTCTCGCGCACGATCTCGGCCATCCGCCTTTTGGACATTCGGGGGAGCGGACGTTGCAGGAGTTGATGCTGCCTTGGGGTGGATTTGAGGGGAATGCGCAGACGCTGCACCTGCTGACCGAGACGATGTATCAGAACGAATCCGGCGTGCGCGGGATGCAGGCAACGCGGGCGCTGCTGGATGGGGTGTTAAAATACAAGAAACTGTTCGCGGAATTCCAGACCCCGCCGGCGAACCATTTTTTATACGATCCGCAGGGGGCGGCTCGTAGTTTTGTTTTTGGGGCCCAAGCGATCCCAGCGGAGATGCACGGCGGAGAGAAACTGAATGCTTTCAAAAGTGTGGAGTGCCAGTTGATGGACTGGGCTGATGATGCGGCCTATTCGCTCAATGACATTGTCGACGGGGTGAAGGCCGGGTTTTTGACGATGGAGCGCGTCGAGGCTTGGGCGGCGGGCGAGGCGCTCGATTCGGAGCGGCAGGCGTGGCTCGACGGGCTCTTCGCGGCCATGCGCGGTGATCGGTTGGAGAATGTGTTCTCGGCGAAGATCGGGACATTTATCACGGCGTGTCGGCTGCGCGAGCGGACGAATTTTATGAGCGCGGCGACGAACCGCTACCGCTTCGAATTGGTCGTCGGCGCGGCCGCCGAGCGGGAGGCGGCGTTTTATAAAAAAATGGCCAATGACATCATCTTTGAAAGTCCGCAGCTCCAGCAGATGGAGCATAAAGCTCGGAAGGTGATGTGCGAGTTATGGGACTCGGCTTGGAAGAATTACGTCGAGCGAAAGGGCCGCATTATTCACATCTTGCCGCCGCGGGTCGGGCGGTTGATCGCGGCGGAACCGACCGAGGCGGGCAAGGCGCGGCAAATCTGCGACTGGTTGGCGGGTTTGACCGACGGGATGATTGTACGGACTTACCAGCGGCTGTTTGACCCGGAGTTGGGATCGATCCGGGATTTGAGCTGAGGGGAGACGAAGGACGGAAAGCCCGACGGGGACATCGGGCTCGGCCTCAAGCGGCGAACCGGCGGGTGACGATATCCCAGGCGACGACGTTCCACCAGGCTTTGAGGTAGTCG
>SXGQ01550165.1_pt1 | contig 19476 bp, 14 predicted proteins | sample 3178371 | NCBI WGS metagenome assembly SXGQ01 (sample SAMN11356859, study PRJNA531348) | freshwater metagenome | isolation source: freshwater sample F1-20 | place: China: Fuxian Lake, Yuxi | collected 2017-12-25 | reverse complement strand
TACCCCGTCATCGGCGCGGCCATGACCGCGCTGTGGTTGATCACCGAGAAACTGACCAAGAAGGCATACTTGGGTTCGCTCGCCATGGCCGTCGGCTTTCCCGTGTCCCAGGCCGTGGCCGGACGACCGTGGGGCGAGATCGTCACCGGCGCCGCGTTGTGCGCCTTCGTGATCTGGCGCCACCTGCCCAACCTGAAGCGACTGGTGCAGGGCGACGAATTGAGCCTGAAGAAGAACCCCTGATCAAGGGTTCTGTTGCAACGCGGCGCGTTGCATGAGCTCGACCGGCGCCTGCCGGAAATCCGGGTGCGTGAGAATCCAGAACCGGTTCGCCACGATCGCGTCGTGCACCTGATCGGCCACGTCGGTGGCCGGAATGCCTTCCTCCACACCGGCTTTCAACAGGTCGTTCATCATCGCGCTGATGGGGTCGGTGGGATCGGCGGGCTGGGCACCCAATCGATCGCTCCATTTGATGTCGGTCGTGAGGCTGGTCTTCACGAATCCGGGACACAGGACACTGCAACTCACGTTCGAGCCCTTGGCGGCCATCTCCATGAACAGGCCCTCACTGATGGCCACCACGGCGTGCTTGGTGGCGTTGTACGGACCGAAGCCCGGCATGGCGACCAACCCGGCCATCGACGCGGTGTTCACGATGTGGCCCTCGTTCTGATCCAACATGATCGGCAGGAACGAACGGATGCCGTGCACCACGCCGTACAGGTTGATGTTGATCACCCAGTCCCAGACGCTCATCGGGCCGGTCCACTGATCACCCACACCGGCGACGCCGGCGTTGTTGCACAACACGTGGGCCGCGCCGTACTTCTCGAGGGTGCGACGAGCCAACTCCTCGAGGCTCTCACCCAGGCTGACGTCGACCACGACCGGCAACACGTCGGCACCGTTCTCGGACAACTCCGCGTGGGCGTTGCGCAACTTCACCTCGTCGACGTCGGCCAGCACCACCTTCATGCCCGCGGCCACGAAACGGTCGGTCATGGCCCGACCGATCCCGCTGGCAGCACCCGTGATGACCGCGACTTTTCCCCGAAGATCTTCCATGCCCCATTCTTACCCCGCGTTCCGGGCGGGTTTCGTGACGGTATGACGCACGAAACCCGCCCAGAACATGAAGATCGGTGCTCAGCGGGGCGTCACATGATGCTCGAACCATCCGAGCACCCGAGATGAAAAGTCGATCTGAGCGGGGAACGAACGCACTCCGTGACCCTCGAGCGGATACTCCACGTAACCGGTCGACACACCGTGTTCGACCAAGGCCCGATGGAACGCCAAACCTTGACTGGCCGGTGTGATGAGATCGCGACTCCCCGTCACGATCAATGTCGGGGTGCTGATCCGGTCCACCGCACCTAGCGGATCGCGACCCGGTCGACCGGCGAGTAGATGATCCTGGGCGGCCATGTCGTTGGTCGTGTACCGCATGAACGGCCAGTCCGTGACCGGACAGTACGGAACGGATGCTCGGAACCGATCCGTCATGGCGATGATCCACGCAGCCATGAATCCACCATGACTTCCACCGAAGACGCCCAGTCGGTCGGGGTCCGCGATGCCCAACGAGACCAAAGCATCATTCCCGGTCAACACGTCGTCCACCTCGGCGCCTCCCAAGTCGCCCAGCACGGCGGCTCGGAACGTGTCTCCCCGTCCGCTGCTTCCCCGAGGGTTGGGGTGGAACACGGCGAAACCCGACCTTGCGAACAGCAAGGTGTAGGCGTATCCCATGGACCAACGACTTCGCCATGCCCACACCGGCCCGCCATGGACGTAGGTGATGGTGGGATGCGGACCCGGACCATTCGGAATCACCACGAGACCTTCGATCGCGGTTCCGTCGACGGAAGGCCACGTGAGCGCCTCGACCCGGCCGGCATCGGCCAGCACCGCATCGTGTCCGGAGTGACGCAACGACGTGACCGTGCGCGGGCCATCGACATCGAGTCGCGTCAGTTCGGGAGGATGGCGGTAGCCCTCCATGACCATGGCGATCCCACCGGCCGAAACGGCGAGCTCGGGATAGCGCTGACCACACGTGAGTTCGGTGGACGACCACAACTCCGTCAATGCATCCGTCGCGGGATCGAATGCGACCACCACCGTGTCCAATCCGCGCTGACCGGCCATGACCAACTCACCCCCGGGTCGGAACGCCTGCCACGTCACATCGAGGCCGTGCAGGTCGAGCGGGCGACTCGTGCCTTCGACGCGATCGAGAAGGGTGACGTCACCGGCCACAACCGTTCGATCGCTGCACGTCGCCGACACTGCCGCCACGTGGCGACCGTCCGCACTGGCCGTCGGTAATCCGACGCATCGCTCGCCGTTGTCGATCAACGTGCGCACGGTCCCGTCGACGAGATCGATCTCCACCACGCGTGCCGAGAACCACGCCGCCTCCTCCGGACGTTCGGATGCGACCGCCACCACCCGAGCGGGTCCCGCCCACGCGGCTTCCCAGCAGGTCAGTCCCTCGGGCGACAAGCGTCGCCACTCACGATCGCCCAGACGCATCCACCACAAGCGCCGCCAACCACCCACCGGGGTCTCGGCCATCACCACCGGCATCCAGTCCGGCGCATCCCCGCGGCCGGTGCGACCCGATCCCTGCGCACCAGCAGCATCGGCTCCCGGGTCCGCCACCAACGCCATCACCGCCGATCCATCGGGCGACCACCACACCTGCTCGGTGGTTCCCGGCAACGAAGGCAGCAACGTGATCTCGTCGCCCGACACGAGCGCCGCTCGTGGCAGTTCCGGAGCGGCATCGACCACCACCAACAACCCCTCACCGTTCGGTGCGAACCGTGGCGTTCTCACCGAGGCGTCCGGCAGAGCCAACAAGCGCTCACCCGCCTCATCCACCACCAACACTTGTTGTCGGGGCGCGGACCGAAGATCGGTTCGTTGCACCACCGTGCACGCCAGAGTCCTTCCACGGTGATCGATCGCCGGATCGGTCGGCTCCCCGACACCACCGAATCCCGGACCGTACAACTCCAGGAAATGGCGTTCCACGCGGTCCCACAGCTCGGTGCCCCGCATGTCCGGTCTCACGGCATCGATCATCTGGTCTCCTCCGATCGGCTCACCGCGACACCTTCGGCGCCCAGGTAGGTGGCGATGACCTCCGGATCGTTGCGCACCTCGTCGGGGGTACCCGAACGTAACGTGATCCCCTCCGCCATCACGATCACCACGTCGGCCACGGACATGACCAGCGGTATGTCGTGTTCGATGGCGACGATGGTGAGACCCGACACGTCACGAAGGTCGCGCAATACACGCCCCAACGCTTCGACCTCCCGTTGGGCCAGACCCGACGAAGGCTCGTCGAGCAGAAGAAGTCGGGGCTCCAACGCCACCAAACTCGCGAGTTCGCAGATGCGTCGGGTGCCCGTCGACAACTCGGCGATGGGTATGTCCCGCCAGGCGCCGAGTCCGAGAGAGTCCAGCAATTCATCGGCCGCTCGTTGTCGAGGCGCACGACGTCGATCGACGCCGAACAGACCCATCACGCCGTTGCCGGGATGACGACGTTCGAGAGCGAGCTCGATGGTCTCCTGCACAGTGAGGGACGGGAACAACGCCGCATCCTGGAAACCACGCACCAATCCCAACCGCGACCGGCCCGCGGGCGACATGTCGGTGACGTCCTCGCCGGCGAAGAACACGGTTCCGGAATCGGGTCGCACGAACCCTCCGAGCAATTCGAAGAACGTTGTCTTCCCCGCGCCGTTCGGACCGATCAGACCGACGATGGTTCCGGCCGTCACGGTGAGGTCGACGCCGCCGACGGCTTGCAGACCGCCGTAACGCTTGCTCAATCCGGTGGCCACCAACAAGTCGCCACCGGACGGCCTCGGACCACTCTTCGGCACGAACCCTCCGAGCGAGGTGGTCCGATCGGGCGCACCGGCGTCGAGCAGACCGTCGTCCATGCGACTCCGGCGCGCAACGTTGCGAAGGAACTTCCTTCTCACGGGAGCCATGAGCGACGCGAGACCGCCGGGAACGTACATGATGAGCAACAACCAGCCGACGGACGACGCGGCGAGCGCCGCCGAGTCGAGCGGCAGGAACTTCGGCAGTCCCACGATGTACAACGCTCCGAGCAACGGACCGGCGACCAGACCGATGCCACCGATGATGGTCATCGCCACGATGTCGATATTGTTCTTCACAGGAAACGATTCCGGTGATGCGATGCTGAACGAGTGCGTGTAGATCGCCACGCCGATTCCCGCGAACGCCCCACCCAGGAACAGACCCGTCAGTTTGGTGCGCACCGCCGACACGCCGAACGACTGCACGCATTGGTCGTTGTCGCGTACCGCGATGAGTCTTCGGCCGAAGACACCACGTCGCAGATTGCCGGCCAGAAGCAAGGCGAGACCCAGGAACCCGAGCGTGAGCCACGCGTAACGTCGGCCGGTGTCGAAGGCGAACGTCCCCACCGTCGGTCGCCCCGGTTCCGTTCCCGAACCGAACGACCAGGACTGTCCGAGCGCCCAGACACTGGTGGCCACCGCGAACGACAGGGTGGTCACCGTGAGAAAGAGGCCACGGGCGCGCAATGCCGGCAATCCGGTGAGCACCGACAAGGCACCCGACACGAGCATCGCCCCCGTGAACGCGAGGAGGAAGTTGCCCGTGCTGGTGGCGATCGCGATGGAGAGCGTGCTTCCGAGGGCGCCGAAGGCCACCAAGCCCAACGAGAGCTCGCCGAGCATGCCCGAGACGATGGTCGCGCCCAGTCCCACGATCGCCAGGGACATGATGGCGGTGATGCTGTACGCCGTGGCGTTGGTGACCACGGCGATGATGAACGCGGTCGCCACCACGGCGATCGCACCGATGACGCGACCGACGTTACGCACCAGCGAGTGCGCCCTGAACTCCGAGGGCAGCGGACGCCATGGTTGAACGTTCGCCCACGATGTTCGCTCGGCAAGCCGTCCCCCGATGGGTCGCTGCAGCAACATACCCACCACGACGACCACGAACAGCACCACCTCCACGACGCCCGGCATGCTGCTGTTGTCGATCACCACCTGCTCGATGACCCCGATACCGATTCCGGCCGCGAACGCCACGCCCAAACGGTCCATGCGTGCCAACACGGCGGCCGCCAACGCGCGCATCAACAACGACGGCCCGAACGCCGACGCCGCGACGAACCCCCGTGTCGGCGAAATCAGGATCGCGGTCAGTGCCGACAGCGCGGCGGCGAGAAACCACGCCAACGATGACATACGTGCCGCGGGAATCCCATCGAGTCGCGCGGACTCGGGGTTCGCCGCGGCTGCGCGCAACGCTCGACCCCATCGACTACGACGAAGGAACCAGCTCAGGCCGAGGACGACGAGCGGACCGATGACGAGCATCGCCGTGTACGCCGGCGTGATACGCAACTCACCGATCGAGAACGAGGGCATCCACGGCGGCGACGGGTATGTCAAACCAGAGGTTGCCGAAGGATTGATCGCCGACGAGAAGGACAAGAGCAGTTGTCCGATACCCAGAGTGGCCACGACGCTCATCAACGCGGGTGCGGCCCTCAGTCGTCGAACGGTGACCACTTCGGCCGCGCTACCGATGGCTCCGGCCACCAGCATCGCGACCGGCAACATCATCCAGTAGGGCATGTCCCAACGCACCACGAGCAACGAGAACAGCGACGCGCCGAACGCTCCCATCTCTCCGTGCGCGAAGTTCACGACCCGGTTGGAGCGATACACCAACACGAGCCCCACGGCCAACAAGCCGTAGAGAATTCCCGTGAGGGCGCCGAGAACCAGGACCGGGGGATGCAGCGTGAAGCCGATCATGACGGCGCCTCGCCGAGGAACACCGATCGAAGGAGGTCGTCGCGCTCGAGCAACTCCGCGCTGGCGCCCTCGAACTGCACCCGGCCGCGCTCCATGAAATAGGCGCGGTCGGCCAGGGACAGAGCGACGTTGATGGACTGCTCGACCAGAAGCACCGCTGTGCCCCGTTGGTTGATCGATCGCACCGTGTCGAGCAACTCGGCGACCACCGAGGGCGCGAGACCCAACGAGAGCTCGTCGATGAGAAGAACCTTCGGTCGCACGATGAGCGCTTTGGCCAACGCCAACATCTGTTGCTCGCCACCCGAGAGTGTCGCGGCTTGTTGATCACGTCTCTCGGCCAGCCGCGGGAACACCGACATCGCCTCATCGAGCCGGGTCTCGACCAAACGTCGATCTCCGCCGAGCATGTACGCGTGAGCACGAAGATTGTCGATGACGGAGAGTGGACCGAACGTCGAACGACCCCCCGGAACCTGCGCCAAGCCCAACTCGAGGCGTCGTTCGGGATCGAGCCAGGTGATGTCGCCTCCGAAGAGTCGCACCGATCCCCGAGTCGGCAGATTCAAACCGCACATCGTCCGCAGCACCGTCGACTTTCCGGCACCGTTCGTTCCCAGCAACGCCACCATCTCGCCCTCGGCTACGCGAAGATTCACGTCGAAAAGAACCTGCACGGATCCGTAGCCGACATCTATGCCCTGACACGCCAACGCGTCTGCCCGGTGCCCCGACTTTCGCGATCGAGCCAAGTGGGTCTCCTCGATCATCTCGTCGAGCATCTGGTCCAGATCGTCGTTCACCGTTCGCGAACAGCCGTGCAGCAACCAAGCGCCGACGAGTCCGGGGATGACGATGGCGACCAAGGCTCCAGCGGTCCCGAAACGCCGATCGACCGTACCCAACAAGAGCGCACCGGCGAAGCCGCCCAGGCCCGCGCTGTACATGCCCGCGAGGGCCGCGAGGTGGGGACGGAACTCGGCCGGGACCACTCCGAGCATCGTGACCACGAGAGATGGTCCCAGTGCGGCCGCAAGTGCCGACGATCCGATGAAGAGGATCAACATCGGTACGAGGAACGGCACGAGTGCACCCAAAGCGATCGCCACGACGCTCGCGGCCAACAACGTCGACGCCAGCCGGATCAGTCGGGCCGGATCGTTCCGGAACAGTCGTTCACCAGCCGGGCCGAAGAATCGCAACGCCAACACCGACCCCGCCGCCGAGGCGGCGAAGAACAAGGACCGAGTTCCCGGTCCGAAGTTCCATCGCTCGTCCAGGAAAAAGAGCAGGAAGGCCGAGTAGGGCACGATCAGCACACCGAAGACCGCCTGGGCCACCAGAGCGCGGCGAACGGTGGGGATGATGAGGAGGCGACGAACGACCTCGGCGAATCTCAATGGCGGAACGACGATCTCCTCGTCGGACGCGTCGGACAGCAGCACCGCTCCCAGAGTCTCGCGGTCCGTGCGACCCACGCCCGGATCCCGCAGACGCACCGACACGATCGCTACCACGAGCGACACGATGGAAACCACCATGCACACGGCCCGCCACGTCAGATCCGCCCGCGAGGTCAGCAGACCGACCAACAAAGGAGCGACGATGCTTCCGACACTCACCGCGGCGGAATACGCCGTCTGCACTCGCACCCGCGCGGTGGACGGATACCAATCCATCAGCAACGGCTGATGCAGAACACGAACACTGCCACTCGAGAGTCCGTCGATCACCACGACCAGGAGCAGTCCCCATGGTCCGATGACGATCACCGCGAGCATCGAGGACGCGGTCCAGATGAACGCCGTGACGATCGCGATCGTGGCGCGCCACGGACGGCGTTGCACCAGAGCCGCCATGGGCAATGTCGCGATCGAGACGGCCAACAGCTTCGCCGACAGAATCGCGGCGAAGGCGCCTTTCGTCATTCCGAGGGTTCGACTGATCTCGGGACCGAGAACGGCGAGAGTGAACCCGAACAACTCGTCCACGATCACCAGCGCACAGATGGCCAGCAACGGATACCAGCCCACCGACGACGATCGCACCGCGGCCGCCAATGCGACGCGGGGCTCGTGCGAGTCGGCACCGGTGACTCCGAGCGCACGACGGGCCGCGTCACGGGCCGCGATTCGATCGTCGGTCACGGCTCCACCAGTTCGAACTGCGTCGTCGCCGACGTCTCTCCGTCTCGTCGCCCGTCCGGCCCGAGGCGAACGACGGTGACTTCGTGATAGGTGTTCGAACGTGCGCCCTTCAAGGGCGGCACGATCTCGATCTCCACCGAAGTGGTGTTCACGATGGTCACTCCACGACGCGCGAGATACAGATCATCGGGGCAGGCGCTGCTGGCCTCGCAATCGGGATCGTCCTTGGAGAACCATCGAACGGTCTCCCCGGGAGGCATGGGGGCCCGATCGATCAGCACCAGATACAAACCACCGGGTTCGGGTGCGTCGTCCGTCCATCTGACGATCAATGGAGCGGTCGCATCCGAACGGTCCACCGGTTCCACGATCGAGATCGAATGGTCGACGCGAAGCGCCAGACCATCGACCGCGAACTGGGAGCATCCCGCGAGCAGCCCCGCGGCCGCCAAAACCCAAATGGGGTGGAGCCGTCGATCAGCCAATCGGGGTGGGGTCACCGGCTCGATACTTGTTGCACGAGCAGGCACTGTCGAAATCGGTGATGTAGTACTCGGCCACTCCATCGTGACGACCGAGGCCGAACACCGTCTTCAGAGCCGCGGGCGACTCGTAGGTGTCACCCAGTCCCTCGATGGCGGCGGCAAGCTCGGTGGCAGCGACGGGTCCACCCGCGCTCGTCACTCCGGTCTCCAACAACCATGCGGCATCGCAGAAACGAAGGGTTTCACTGGTCGCGTTCGCCGATGTGAACACACCGCGCGTCGAATCGATCAGGTCGAGACACTTCGTGGCGGCGGGTGACTCGGGCAACTGGTCGGCTTCGGGGACCTCACCGATGGGCGACCACGCGACGTTGGTACCGCCGGTCTGGATGTTTGCCAACAGGGTTTGCCCGCCCGAGAGTGAGCTGAATCCTAGGAGCGGCGTGAAGCCCTGACTGGTCGCGTTGCTGAGGAAGAAGAACGGCGCGGCGCCGCCGGATTCGAAGAACACCAGGTGGGTGACTCCGGCTTCCTTCATCTTCAACACGGCGGCGGCCGCCTCGGTCGAGAATCGGCCGATGTCATCGTTGCTCTCGATGGCGGCCAGCGCGACCGTCTCCACCGGCGTGATGCCGGCGGCGGTCAGCGCCGGTTCCAGACTGTTCGTGGTGGCGGCATCGAACTCGGGGCTGGTGAGACGCACCAATCCGACCTTGGCGTCGGAAGTGAAGAATCCGGCCGTGTCGAGCCCCTCGACGAGTGCTTTCGCCGCACGATCGAGGTTGATTCCCGACGGATTGAAATACAACGGATTAGCGTCATAAACGCTCTGATCGGCGAACGAGAACGTCGCACCGCTCGATGCGATGAGGGGCACACCGGCCGCGTTCAAGCAGGAAAGCACCTCGGGACCCGGGTCGTTGATGCTGACGACCGCGTACACCTCGTTGTCCTCGGTGAACGTGGCGCAGATCGCGCGCGCATTCGCGGCCGGGTCGGTGTCGGTGAGAAGGTCGGAGACGTGCAACACCGGCACGATTTCCTTGCCGCCCAAGCCGCCGCGACCGTTGATGTCGTCCACCAGAGTGGCGACCACTTCCTGATGATCGACGAAGGTGATCCCGGTGGTGCCCAACTTGGCCTGAGCCTCGGCCTGATTCTCGGCGACGATGAAACCGACCTTCACGGTGTCGCCGTCGACACCGGCGACCGGGGCGGGAGCGTCGGGTTCGGTGGTGACCGAACCTTCGGACGTGCTCGGTGCGACCGACTCCTCCCCTTCCTCGGCCGTCGAGCCACAGGCCGAAACGAGCAACAAGCAGGCGATACCCGCAACCAGTCGATGACGCATGTCAGATCCTCCCCAAATGATCGATCCCTTCATTATGGTCCGTGGGGTTTGGTGTGATTCGCCGACCAAGTCGGGCACCATTTGTGAAAACCCACAAGTCAGACCAGTAGCTGGGCCCCCACCACGATGACGGCCAACCCCACGACGATGTACGTCCGAATGTCGCGACCGGTGCGCTCCCACATGGATGCGCCGATCGCCTTCGACCAGACGTTCGTGCCGCCGTGGATCATCACCGCTGGCCACACGCTCCCGGTGTGATGCCACGCGACGGTCATCAATCCCGACAGTGCCACGCAGAGCAACACGAACTGGGCCTGAGAGGTGGCGAATCGACGCCAGTTGGGCTGATGCATCAGGGCCGGCACCTCACGTGGGATGTGCCATGCCCACCACGCCACCCCCAGCACCAGGGTGGGCCACCACAGCGAACCGGCGGCCGCCACGAACACCGGCAACGCGAAGCCGCGCCATCCGAGTTCCTCCAACGTTCCGCCCTCGTCGATGAACATCCCGCCGAAGATTCGGCCCCAGCGTCGGCCGACCCTTCGCTCGCGGAGCAATGGCGGCGTGGGCTCGACCGGGCACCGGGCCGAGACCTTCAGATAGACCATCGCCACCGCGACGAAGATCGCGATGATCACCGCGTACGTGGTGATCGCCGCACCGGCGCTTCGATCGTTCCACGGGGCCAACCGCCGGAGCAACGCGGCGAATCCCGCCTCATTCGTACCGAACACCGCCGTCACCAGCGCGGCCAACGACGGCGCCGCGGCGAAGACCAGGATCACCGTGGCGAACGGTTGCTCGCGACAGAAGCGGGCGATCGACGATGTGTTCGCGTAGGTGTCCCGGGCGTCGAGCCAGGCGAACATGTCGGGGAACACCGAGCGGGTCTCGGGCCGCCTCGCCTGAACGTTGCCCGCGTGCACCATGACGCCACCCACGACCGCGATCGCGATCGCGTAGAAGATGCTCAAGGACAACCAACCGTTCACTTGTGCCCCGATGCTCCGAAGCCGTGGGGAGCGGCGTTCACCGCGAACGGATTGGTCTCCCACACGACGCCCTCGACCAGATCAGCCAGACGACGCCCGATCTCGGGGATGAACTTGAATCCGTGCCCACTCAGTCCCACACCCACCACGATGTCACCGATTCTGTCGAGCACGAAGTCCTCCGACGGCGTTGACGCGTACAAGCACGTCGAGGCATCGACCGGTGTCGGGTCGACCCCGGGCAGATTCTCCGCGACCCAACCGATCAATCTCTCCCAGGTCGTCGGTTCGATCTCGTAGGTTCGATGATCGGGATCCACCACCGGACCCGTGTGGTGTTCGGCAACCTTCACCAGGCCCTCCGGGGTCGTCATGCCGTAATGGCGCGTCCGATCCCGGTCGATGAACGTCGGCCACGTCATGTCCCCCCGTGGTCGGAAAAAGGCCAGTTGCTCCTTGGTGACCCGGTAGTCGGGGAGATCGACCACGTCGGTCAAGAGAGTCGGAGCCCATGCACCCGTCGTGACCACCGCGACGTCCGCGGCCACTGCATCGTCCCCGATGTGAACGATCACACCGTTCCCCGTTCGCTCGACACGGGTGACCTCCGTGACGGTTCGCATCGTTGCGCCGTGATGCACCGCCAAACGGCGCAGAACAGAGACCGCGCGGTCGGCGTGCACTGTCCCGCCATCGGCATGGAAGAGCACGTCTCCGGCGAAGTGCATCCCCGGGTAGCGACGCCGCGCTTCGCCCGCGTCGAACCGCTCCATCCTCACTCCGAAGGCCGAGGTGCACTCCTCGATCTCGTCGAGTTCCTCCGCCAACCCCATGTCGACGGCACCCGAGCGCGATAACAACGACACTTCGGCGACGCGTTCCAGTTCGGTCCAACCGTCGAGTGCGTCGAGAGCGAATCTCACGTAGTCCGGGTCCGTGTGTCCCAGACGCACGATTCGCTCGGTCCCGTGTGACGAGCCACGACGGTGTCCCGGCTCGAACCGATCGATCGCGAGCACGGAGCGACCTCGCCGCGCGCACTGCCATGCCGTCGCCGCGCCCGCGGCCCCGCATCCGACGACGACGACGTCGAACCGGTCACGACTCACTGATTCCACGCACCCGCTTCGAAATCGGCCACTTCCACGGCGAGCCATGCACGTTGAAACGCGCTCGGAACGTCATGGGCCTTGATTCGAACGGTGCGGACGTCGACCCGCTCGACGTCCACGAATCGTTCGATTCGATCGGCTTGTCGGTGCGACAGAGTGTCGATCTCGATGATCGGCGGCGCCTCGACGACCAGGGGGGCAACCGAGCCGCGATCTCGTACCGCGTGCTCCGCCGCGGAGCGGATCATGTCGGTGGTGGTCGGCAACGGAAGGCATCGTGCGTTTTGTCGGCCCGTGGTGTGTTTGACGGTGACCGTCGTGATGCCGGGGACGAATCGTGACGCCTCGTCGGCGACGTATTGGTCGCCGGTGACCATCACAACCGGTACCCCGTGGTGGCCGGCGACCGCCGCCGTGATCGCCGTCTCGCCGATGGGTCGCCCGTTGAGACGGAACTGACCGACGACACCACCGTGCCACGTGTGCGACAACATGCCATCGGTGCCCGCCATCGAGTGATAGCCCACGAGGAGCACGCAGGAAAACGACGAATCGAGTCCCTCCACCTGACACATGGTCCGGCCAGCCGCCGGACCGCGATGAGCGATCACCCCGGCCGGGAGGTCGTCGAACAGCAGATTGCGCATACCGGCGTGACCGTCGACAACGACGACCTCGGAAGCGCCGGCGGCGAACGCACCTTCGGCCGCGGCGATCACGTCACCGGTCATCCAACGTCGTGCGCGCTCCCACCCGGCGTTGCCCTGCGAAAGCTCCTCACCGTGAACGACTCCACTGATTCCCTCCATGTCGGCCGAAATGAAGACCCTCACGTGCGGACTCCCGGCTCGGGTTGAGCACCACGAACGACATGGCCCGGAGTGGCACCGGTCCACTCTCCGTCGACGAACGTCATCACGCCGGACTTCACGGTCCAACGGTAGCCGTCTGCGGCCTGCAGCAAGCGGGTACCTCCCGCCGGCAAGTCGGCGACGAGGCGTGGCGGATGCAGCCGCAACGATGCCAGATCGATCACGTTCAAGTCCGCGAGGTACCCGGGGGCCACGACGCCTCGGTCGTTCCACCCGACGTGGCGCGCGGGACGCTGCGTTTGGTGATGCACGACGTGCTCGAGCGGCAGGCCGGGCCCGCGCGTACGATCACGACACCAGTGCGCGACCGCCGTGGTGGGGAACGTCGCGTCGCAGATGAAATTGCAGTGCGCGCCACCGTCGCTGAGTCCGAAGACGACGTTCGGCGCCGTCATCATCTCTCGTACATCGTCGAGGTTCCCCGACGCGTAGTTGTTGAGCGGCATGTAGAACATGTCGCGGCCGTCGTTGGAAACGAGCAGGTCGTAGGCGAGGTCGATCGGGGATCGTCCCGAACGCGCGGCGATCGCGGCCACCGAGCGATCGGCGGTGGGCTCGTAATCCGGCGGATCTCCGAGCGGGAACATTCGATCGAATGCGCTCAGGACCATCGAGACCAGCCCCGTTGGCATGTGGTGCGGATGCTCCTCGAGGACGCGCGCCTTCACGCTTTCGTCACGAAGAGCGGCGACGCGCTCCGACAGGGACATCTTGGCGATGCGTCGATACGTGGGTGTTGCCTGCAGAGGGTTGACCGAACCCGACAAGCCGAGAAGCAGGCCGATGGGGCGGGGCGCCACCTGACCCTTCACGTCGAGCCCCTCGGCACACAAATCGTCGATGACGGCGAGCATGTCGCGCCAGCGATGCGCGACGGCGTCGACCTGCTCGACGGTGAACGACAATGGTCGACGCACCTCCCGGGCGATGCGCCGAAGCAAGGCGATCTCCCGTTCGGCATGATCCGGTCGATCGGTGAGATACAGGTCGCTGACCAGTTGGACCACTCCACGACCGCTCTTGGTGAGAGCCGATGCGATGCCGATGAGTTCCTCGGCGCTGGCGGTCATCGTCCCCACGTATTCACCGCTGCCGGTGCGGTGGATCATGGTTCGCGACGTCGCGAAACCGAGCGCGCCGGCGTCGAGGGCCTCGGACACCAAACGGTGCATCGCGTCGATCTCATCGGTCGTGGGGACCACGGTGTGGTCCGCTCCGCGCTCACCCATCACGTACGCGCGGAGTGCGGCATGGGGCACGTGGGCACCAATGTCGACCGCGTGTGGAATGCGGTCGACGGCATCGAGGTATTCGGGGAAACTCTCCCAGTCCCAGGGCAAGCCCTCGGCCAACGCCGTGCCGGGGATGTCCTCGACACCTTCGAGCAATCCGATCAGCCAGTCGTGACGATCACGTCGCGCCGGAGCGAACCCGACGCCACAGTTGCCCATCGCGATGGAGGTCACGCCGTTCACCGACGATGGTTCCAGCACGGGGTCCCACGTCACCTGGCCGTCGTAGTGGGTGTGGATGTCCACCCAACCCGGCGTCACCACCAGGCCGTCGGCGTCGATCTGCTCACGTGCGTCCCCGAGGGACCTGCCGACCTCGACGATCCGGCCACCGTCGACTGCCACGTCCGCGACGTAACCGGGCTTTCCGGTGCCATCGACAACCAAACCATTTCGGATCACGAGATCACGCATGGACCCAGAATGTCGCCCGCGGGATGAGCCAAGTGGACAACCAAGTGCCCATCAGCCTGTGCGATCCACCAATGTCGACGTCAGTCGAGCATGCGCATCTCGTCGATCCGTCCGTCGGTCAGGTGAAACGCCACCACGGCCTCGAACCGTCGCCCGTTGTCCTCGTCGATTCGCTCGTGATCGACCACCCAGGCGCCCACCGCGATGCGATTCAGGATGGTCGCCCGCCGGCCGGGTATGGCGAACACGGGCACGTAGGCCTCACGAAGTTGACCGTGCCCCTCGGCCCGAACTGTTCCGTTGCCGGTCGTGAGTCGGATATCGGGGGAGAAACATGCAACGAACTCGTCCAACCGTTGCGCGTTGTAGGCGGCCAACTGCCGGTTCACCGGATGGTCGACCGGCAACACACTCGTCGTACCCGAGTCGGAGTCGGTCATCGCAACCGCCACTGCAGTTCGAGCACGAATCGCGCCACCGGATCGCGAAGATCGATGTCGATCAACTCGTCGATACGCTTCAACCGATAGCGCAAGGTGTTCGGGTGAACCGACAATCGGGTGGCCGCCGCGGAAATGTCGCCGAAAGCATCGAGATAGGCACCGAGGGTGGCGAGATGATCCGTTTGCTGTTCCGCGTCATGGCGCGCGAGAAGATCGAGATGCGGGGTGCGACAACGTCGATCGTCCGCCAACAGATCCCGAACGTGGCGCATCACCACGTCGGCCTGCACATCGGCGATGGTCGCGACCTGACCGGTCGGGTCCCCGCGCGCGATCAATGCCTCGAGCGTTCGCTCGGCTTCCCATCGCGAACCGGCGAGTCCGCTCACGTCCGTCACGGCTCCGCCGATTCCCGCGAACACTTCCCGACGCAATGCGTGGGTGGCGCGCTGAGCGACGTTGGCCACCACATCGCGAATTCGACGAGCCGTGACTCGGTCCGACTCCGGAACGATCACCAGAACCACACCGTCGAGGTCGACGGTCGCGGAACGATCATCGAGTAGTTCGAATTGCAGGGAAGCCACTTCCGCCAGCCGACGCTGGCGCATGATGGCCGAAGCGGCGTCCAGATCGGAGCGTTCATGAACGCCTAACGCCACCACCCGAAGTCGTTCACCCACACGCGGGGCCAGCAACGAGCCGACGGATCCGTCCAGCGCCGCGCGCACCGCGTCGGTGCGACGCCGACGCGCGACCTCTCCGGCACTCTGATGCTGGAGCAACAGCAGAGCCGCTTGCGCGGTGGAGGCCACCAACACCCGTTCCGCGTCATCGTCGAACGAACGGTCGTTCTGAACCACCCAAATGGTGCCCAACACCTCGTCGCCGGCGCGCACCGCGACTCCGAGTCGGGCGCGCACCGGCGGATCGTCGGTGGCGGGCAACCGCACGACGGGGCCATCAGCGAAGAGCCGTCGGTACAAGGCGACCATGTCGTCACGCTCCATCACGTAACCCGGAACACCTCGCCCGAGAATCGAGTCGCGGCGAACGTCGTCGATCGGTTGGTCCAGATTCGAGTACGACACCACGCGGAGTTCCCGGTCCTCGATAGTGGTGGCCCCTCCCACTGCCGCGGCGATCGCGTTGGCGAGTGCGAACAGATCGCTCGGTCCGGAATCCTCGGAACCGGCGATACCGGGCATCTCCACCAGCGTGCGCAACAACACGAACACCTGGCCCCAATCCGATGATGTCGGTGGTACGGCGACGGCGGCCGCGCCACCGCTCGCACGTTCTCTCGCCAGCGCCAGTTGGTCGGGGGCCAGTTTGGCGATCAACAGTGCGGCGCCCGCGCGACCGGCGTCGCGCAACACCCGCTCGAACGAGTCGTCGACCACGGTGCAACCGACCAACAGCACCACGTCCCCGGCGCGAAAGATCGTGCCATCGTCGGGGCTGATGATCAACACACGACGCGCCTCGACATCCATGCCTGACGGCGCCGCCACCAGTTCGAGCACCAACGGAGACAGCCGATCCAGCATCACTCCGAGAGTCAAGGGAGCATGCTCGGCGGCGATCACGACCATTCGGATACGGTAGCCCCTCGCTCTCTGGGCAACATATCGTGTTCTCCGATGAGACAACTGCAGACACTTCTCGACGAATTCCTCGAGGCACACGACGACATGCCGGGTGTGGTCATGCACGTCGAGGCGCCCTCGATGGGCTGCAGTTGGTCGGGCGGAGCCGGTGTCGTCGAGCGGAGCGGCGCTCCATTGACCGGCAACGAGTGCTTCCGCGTGGCGAGCATCACCAAGACCTTCGTCGCCGTATCGGTGTTGCGTCTGATCGAACGAGAGGTCTTCGCGCTCGACGATCAAGCTGTGCCCCACATCCCCGAACCGGCCGCGTCGATGCTCGTTCGCGCGATGCCCGACGCGGCATCCATAACGGTGCGTCAGCTTCTGAATCACACAAGTGGTGTGTACGACTTCGGAAACGACGACAACTATCGGCGGGCCATCGGAGCCGATCCTCGTCGGAACTGGTCCGCCATCGATCTCATCGGCGTCGCCTTCGATCACGGTGCCCCCTACTCGACTCCGGGGACGGAGTTTCACTACAGCGACACCGGCTACGTGCTTCTGGCCCTCATTCTGGAGCGACACACGGCCCTGCCATTCGCCGCCGCGCTTCGCGCCGAATCCGGAATCGACGACCTCGGCTTGGGGCACACCTGGTTGGAGGGCAAGGAGCCCGCGCCCGCGAACTCTCCGGTGCGCGCGCACCAGTACTTGGGTCCGACCGACACGTACGGGTTCGATCCGTCGTTCGACGGTTATGGCGGCGGTGGGCTGGTGTCGACCGGACGCGACCTCTCCCTCTTCGTGCGCGCCCTGGTCGGGTCCGAACTCTTGTCGTCTCCGATCACGTCGTCGATGTTGAACTGCTCCGTCGACACCGACCTCGGTGATCTGGGGCAACGCATGGGTCTCGGCATTTTCGAGAGCACGATCGACGGAATCACCCGGATCGGTCACGAGGGCTTCTGGGGAACGTGGATGTACCACTTCCCCGAACATGACATCACGGTCGGTGGCGCGCACACCTCGATTCCGTTCGACATGGCGGCGAAACAGCGTTTGCTGAACGGTGCCGTACGAGTGCTGGCGGTCGGTGGGTGATCTCGGTCGAGGAGATTCGACTCGACGAGTTGTGCGAACGATTCGGGATCGTCGGTGCCGTCGTCGGCGTGAGTGTCGGCGGAGAACGATCGGTGGCGGTGCACGGCCTCGCCCATGCGGCGAACAACACGGCTCTCACCCGCGAAACGTTTTTGTTGGCCGGGTCGGTGACCAAAGCGATGAATGCCACCATCGTGGCCCTGCTTCGTGCCGAAGGACTCATCGATCTCGATGCGCCCGTCATCTCGATTCTCCCCGAGTTCCGCGTTCGGGACGAGCGAGCCACGATGTCGATTTCCGTGCGTCACCTGCTCACGCACACCGCCGGGTTCGACGGCGACATCTGGCCAGACCTCGGCGAGGGCGCGGATGCGATCGACCGCCTCGTCGCGTGCCTGGCGGAGTGCGCGCAACTTTCTCCGTCCGGCACGGCCTTCTCGTACAACAACGCCGCGTACACGGTGCTGGGTGGCATCATCGAGCGAGTCACCGGCACCACCTTCGAACGCGCACTCCACGATCGCATCGCCCACACGTGTGAAGCCGTCATCACCACCGACACCAGTCGACTCAACGGTACCGCGTCGGCGATCGGTCACTTCCTCGACGGGGAAGGCGCCGTGCAACCCATGGCCGACGCGGTGGGTCCGGCATGCATGGCACCGGCCGGATCGCGGACGTGGTCGACCATCGACGGGTTGCTCGCCTTCGGAGAGTTCCATCTCGGCCGTCGTGGCACCTCCGTCCAGACTGCCGCGCTTCGTGCGATGCGCGAGCCCCAGATCGTGGTCGGCGATCCCAACAACGGCGGCACGATGGCCCTCGGGATGTTTCTCGACGACCGCTGGGGCACCCCCGTGGTGTTTCACGACGGAGGTGTCCAAGGTCAGTCCTCCTACTTGCGCGTACTGCCCGAGTACGACACCGTGCTGGCGGTGATGAGCACAGGTGGCGTTCCGCAGGTCTTCCATCGTCACGTCTTCTCGAGACTCTCGAACTCGATGCCCGGTGTGCGAGCACCTCTCGGAGCGGTGGCCGATCCGGACCTCGAGGTGGACAAATCCCGCTACGTCGGTCGCTACGAGGCCTCGGCGACCCGAATCGACATCCGTGAGGACAACGCTTCGCTGACGGCGGAGATCGTCTGGGGACGCGAAACGGGCGCACCCGTGAGCACCGGATCCCTGCCTCTCACGCCGTACTCGGACCACGTCTTTCTCGCCCCTCTCGCCGGTCGCGACTACGTGCTGGTCTTTCCGCCCACGGACAAACCGGCCGACCACCTTCTGGCTGGTTTGCGACGTCTGAACCGAGTGGATTCCGGGCGGGTTTCGTGACGGTATGACGCACGAAACCCGCCCAGAACATGAAGAGCGACGGGAACGGGGCGTAGCGTGACGGGCGATGGCGTATCAGTACCTGTGGACTCCACTGCAGCTCGGTCCGGTGACCGCGCGAAACCGCATCGTGTTCAGCGCGCACCTCACCAACTACGCCCGTGACGGAAAGCCCACCGAGCAGCACGCCGCCTACTACGCGGCTCGCGCGGCCGGAGGTGCGGGCCTCATCATCACCGAGGAACACAGCACGCATCCGACGGACTGGCCCTACGAGAAACTCATCCACGGGTTCCATCGCGACGTCATCCCCGGCTACAAGCGCATCACCGACGCCGTGCACCGACATCGCGTGCCGATCTTCGCGCAGATCAACCACAACGGCGGACAGGCCAGCAGCATGTTCAGCCGACTTCCCGTGTGGGCGCCGTCGGCCGTGGCCGACCCGCTGTTCCGCGAGGTGCCCAAGGCCGT
>SXGQ01075701.1_pt1 | contig 19481 bp, 17 predicted proteins | sample 3178371 | NCBI WGS metagenome assembly SXGQ01 (sample SAMN11356859, study PRJNA531348) | freshwater metagenome | isolation source: freshwater sample F1-20 | place: China: Fuxian Lake, Yuxi | collected 2017-12-25 | reverse complement strand
CAAATAATGACCGGGTGATCGGCGACGGAATTTGAGTCTCATACCAATGATCGGATTGAGAAATATCATCAACAAACCATCGCGGGAAAAAAGTCGTAAGAGCCAATTCGGGAAACACAACCAATTCGGCTTTCTGTGAGTGAGCATTTCGAAGTAGCTCAATGAGTCGCTTGACAACCGATTGTCGATCGTCGGCGCGTTGAATTGGTCCGAGTTGTGCAGCAGCAACATGTAGTGGGCGAGCCATTTTATTTATTCGACTCACAGGTTGGTTCGAGCGTCGTTAGCGAAAGCATTGTGTGCAGCAAAATGTTGGCACCTGCTATCAGATCTACGGTCTCAGTAAACTCAGCGGCGTTGTGACTAATGCCTTTGACGCTTGGAACAAAGATCATTCCAGATGGGCAAACTCTTGCCAGCATCTGAGCATCATGACCCGCGCCTGATGGCATTCTTTGCACTGTGTTGCCCTGTTGTTTCGCTATGTCTTCAATACAGTCAATTACGCGATCATCAAAAACCACCGGCTCGAATCGAACCAGTTCTCGTGTCGTAATCTTCACATTTTCTGCCGAAGCAACAACTTGTAAATATTTGGCGATTCTTGTTTCGGCTTGTTTTAATAGTGTCTCATCGGTGTTTCGCACATCAAGTGTGATCGTTGCTTTAGCGGCAACGACATTGGTCAGATTCGGATAAAGATCGATTTTTCCGACGGTGCAAACTTGATTTCCACCCATTTCTTTGGCAAGTTGACGAATGAATACGGTGATTTCCGCGGCAACTAGGGCTGGGTCGTGTCGTAAAGACATCGGTGTCGTGCCGGCATGATTTGATTGCCCAACGATTGTTAGTTCTTGCCACGAGATTCCCTGCACACTGGTGACCGCGCCAATTCGCACGTCATTGGCTTCAAGCATCGGACCTTGCTCGATGTGTAATTCAACAAATGCGTGCGGTATCGGGCCAGGGCAAGGAGCGACTCCCGAGTAGCCGATTCTGACAAGTTCGTCACCAAGTTTTGCTCCATCAATTGCGATCACATTGAGCGCCTCTTCTAAAGGCATGCCACCGACGTAGACAAGAGATCCGAGCATGTCAGGTGCAAATCTTGCGCCTTCTTCATCAGTGAAAATACCAACCGCAAGGGGACGGGGTGGTACGACGCCCGCTTTCTGGCAAGTTTGGATAACTTCTAGCGCTGCCAACACGCCGTAACACCCGTCAAATCTGCCCCCTGTTCGCACGGTGTCGATATGTGAACCAGACATCACTGAAGCACCCGTACCGACGTTCCATGTGCCGATGATGTTTCCAACTGCATCAATAGAAATTTCAAGACCGCACTCCCGCATCCATTCAACAAGCAAGTTTCGACCCAGCATGTCTTCATCAGTCAGCGCAAGGCGACAGTTTCCTCCACCATCAATCGGTGATATCTCTGCTAGCGCATTAATCCGCATCATCAATCGTTCGCTATTAATCGTTAGTTTTGGATTTTGAACGCTGAAGTCTCCGAGAGCCACTTGCAGATTTTACACCCATATAGACCATGATGTATAGATGATCAATCGCCAACGTCTAACTCAAGTGCTTGAGATTGAAGAGACGCTCTTTAAAAGACTTCACCCAAAATCGCAAATCGCATCAGAATTAAGTTTTCAATCGTTGGTCGGCGGTGTGCCGATGCCATGGATGACACGTTTGCCCGGGGCATTCCCGATCCATGTTCGCCAAGCACATGGCGCAATGCTCAGCGATATTGACGATATCGAATACATAGATTTTTGTCTAGGCGATACCGGCTCAATGACTGGCCACGGGGTTAATGAAATAAACAAGGCAATAACTGCTCAATTGAAAATTGGTTCTACGACTATGTTGCCTACCCACGATGCGACTTGGGTGGGTGAAGAACTCACACGGCGATTCGGTCTACCTAAATGGCAATTTGCAGTCAGTGCAACCGACGCCAATCGATTCGCATTACGCATCGCAAGACACCTCACCAATCGTTCAAAAGTTTTGGTGCACGACTGGTGTTATCACGGCACAGTTGACGAAACGTTGGTTATTTTAGACGAACAAGGCAAGACGATTTCTCGACCAGGTGCAATCGGACCTCAGATTGACCCTGCGCTAACAACGCGAGTCGTGCCGTTCAATGATCTTGAATCACTCGAAAGGCAACTCGCATACCGCGATGTTGCATGCATGCTGATTGAACCAGCACTCACGAATATTGGGATCGTCCTACCAGATCCAGATTATTTAGCAGGAGTGCGTGAATTGACATCCAAATATGGCACTCTGTTAATTATCGACGAGACGCACACGATCTGTGCTGGTAGTGGCGGATGCACGAAACTTTGGAATCTAAAGCCTGACATATTCGTAATTGGCAAAAGCATAGGTGGCGGATTTCCTGTTGCTGCCTACGGGCTTACAGAAGAACTTGCGACGCAATTGAATAAAGAAATATTTGATCATGATGTGGATGTATCTGGCATAGGGGGGACACTTGCAGGAAGCGCCTTGGCGATGGCATCAATTAGAGCAACACTAAGTCACTGTCTATTGCCCGAGCAGTTTGAGAAGACAGTTGAGTTGGCCACGCAATGGGCTGGTGGTGTCGAAAATTCATTCAAAAAATTCGGATTGAAATGGAGTGTCCAACAATTGGGTTGTCGCGCTGAATATTGGTTTTGTGAGCCACCAAAAAATGGGGCCCAAGCGGCCGGTGCTTCAAATCCGCAACTCGAAACTTTTATGCATCTTTGGGCAATCAATCGTGGAATATTATTGACACCGTTTCACAACATGGCTCTAATGTCCCCGTTTCACACAACGCAAGATGTTGACACACACACGCAAGTGTTCGGTGCCGCGTTGGATGCATTGATCAACTAGAAATTTATGGCAATTCAACAATTCTTGTTCATTGCCGTGATTGTGCTGGGCGCAGCAATGATTCAAGCGTTATTTGGATTCGGTTTCGGGTTGATATCGGTTCCGTTGATGATCTTTTTCGTTGATCTACCGACCGCAGTTGTAACAGCAACTGCGGTTTCTACCGTGAGTTGTGCGGTTCAGTGGTGGGAGTCTCGCGCAGTTGAAGCCCGCGAGATGACGCAACGACTTGTTTGCTCGGCACTTATCGGTATGCCGTTTGGATTGTGGCTTCTTTTGAACCTTGACGCACGATTAATGAAAGCAGTTCTCGGGGTAGTCGTGCTGATCGGTGTGTTCTTGAGCATCAAAGGGTTTGATTTGCAACGATTGCCAAAGTCTTTTGACTATGCAATGGGGGTTGTCTCTGGTGTGTTGTCGACGGCGACTTCGACGAATGGACCACCTCTCGTATTTCTGCTTCACGCTCGACATTTCACACCCCAAGATTTTAGAGCGGTACTGAATAGAGTCTTTACGTTTTTGAATTTTCTTACTTTGGTTATTTTTGCAATCGCCGGCAAGTTGACAACTGATGCGTTGCGACTCGCCCTATTTTCGATACCCGTTATGGGAGTGGGTGTTTCTCTTGGTACTCGTCTGCGCAAGAAAATTAATGCGGAACATTTCAGAAACTTGGTGATTGCTTTGCTGACGCTGAGCGGTCTGAGCGCCATCGCCAACGCGATATTAAATTAACTAATAAAATTTGAAAATTATCTGCCAAACCATTCGAGCCATTGTTCTTGTGACTCAGGCTTAAACACATGGTTAGTGGCGACTACATCGCCAAGATAGCTTGAAGGCATCGCCGAATATTGGTGGCCTGGGCACACAAGCGTATCTGGGGGCATTTTTGCGAGTTTTTGCAAACTAAAGTACATCTCACCAGGGTCACTGCCGGGCAAATCCGTTCGTCCACAACCCTCGAGGAAAAGCGTGTCACCGGCGACGAGTCGTTGCTCAACCAAAAAACATTGGCTACCTGGAGTGTGACCGGGTGTGTGCACGAAAGTTATTTCAACATCGCCGACAGATAATTTGTCACCACCCGAATGTTTGACCAAGTCGCCATCCGAAACACCCGTTACACGAGTGACCCAACTAGCTTCGTTGGTGTTGACATGAATAGGCACATGTTGCAATTCGAGCAATGAGGCGACACCCTCAATATTCATTCCCATCATGGAGCCACCAACATGATCAGAGTGGTAATGCGTCGCGAGAACTCCGGTCAATTTCATTCCGTCATTGACAATAATTTGAAGCAGATCATTGACGGCGTAGGCGGGATCAACAATCACACATTCGCGAGTTTGCTTGTCACCAACCAAATAGACAAAATTGACCATCTGGTTTGCAAGATGATCAGACACCGCAAAATCACGACCAGACAGCAATTGCCGAAAATAGAGACGATCGGCGACGGTAGTCATAGATAAACAGAATAGCGACCTAGTCTGATTTCGTGAGTTACTACAACAAAAAATTGCGTTACGGCATAATCGGCACGGGGATGATGGGTCGAGAGCACATTCGTAATCTCCTGGAAATCGAAAATTGCCAAATTGTTGCGTTAAGCGACTCTTATGAGCCGAGTCTTGCAAGCGCTTCTGAGCTAGTTAAAGATGCGCGGCAATTCTCGCATCATCGCGAAATGCTTACGACACAAGATCTTGATGTAATTGTGATCGCAACGCCGAATCATACGCACTTGAATCTTCTCAACGATGTTTTGGACACTGGGTTACATGTTTTGGTCGAGAAACCGCTTTGTACGACAGTCAGCGATTGCCAATCGGCGATCGATCGTGAGAAACAAACACATCATGATGGCAGGGTGGTCTGGGTCGGGCTCGAATATCGCTATATGGCACCGACTAGACGACTGCTCAGTGAAGTTGCGTCAGGCACGTGCGGCAAAGTACGAATGGTCGCGATACGTGAACATCGGTTTCCTTTTCTTGAGAAAGTTGAAAATTGGAACCGCTTCACTGCAAAAACAGGCGGCACATTAGTAGAGAAGTGTTGCCATTTTTTTGATGTCATGGGTCTAATCGCCAAGTCTCCCGCAGTTCGTGTGTACGCCTCGGGTAACCAAGATGTTAACCATCTCGACGAAATTTACGATGGGAGACAATCGGATATTTTGGATAACGCATTCGTAATCGTCGATTATCAAAATGGCGTTCGCGGGATGCTCGATCTTTCTATGTTTGCCGAAGGTTCCAAAAATGAGCAGGAGATTTCGGTAGTTGGAGATCTCGCGAAGATCGAAGCCTTGATTACAGAATCAAAAGTGAGGATCGGTTTGCGAATCAGAGGTTCGAACGGCGTCGAAGAATTCAGCGTAGAACAACCACAGGGTGTCGTGGCTGGGTTTCATGCTGGCGCTTCATATCTTGAGCATCGCGCAATGCAACATGCGATTAGAAACGGTTTGCGGCCTGAAGTGACACTGCGTGACGGGTTGAACTCGGTTCTGATCGGACAGGCCGCTCACCTGAGCGTCGCGGAAAAGCGTGCCGTTCAAATCTCCGAACTTATTTAACAGTGTCGGTCAAATGACGAGAGTCAATCCACCGTCAACCACGAATATCTGACCGGTTGCATATTTGTTTCGAATCAAAGCGATGGTTGCTTCGCCACAATCTTGAGGTGTTGCAGAGCGTTTAAGTGGGGCAACGCGAGAAACATTGTCATGTTGTGCCTGCCAGTCGCGTGTCCACGGGGTCTCGACCAGTCCAGGTGCAACAGCGTTTACTCGCACTGGGCCACAAGATTTAGCCAACAGAATCGTCATATGGTTTAAGGCAGCCTTCGTCATTGCATAGGCGATCGAGCTACCAACCGGTCGTACTCCGGCAATTGACGTGATATTTACAACATTGCCGTCAACGCTTCTTTTAAGATGGGGCATCGCGGCCTTCGTCAACCACCAGGTGCCGAAAACATTGACGTTAAACGTTTTTTCGAAAATTTCATCGGTAAGAGAATCAAGATCTGGATGCGCCACCAAGGTCGTCCAACCTGCGTTATTGATCAAAATATCTAATTGACCAAAACTGTTCAGGGTCATGTCGATTAATTTCTGACCATCTGCTTGATCGCTTATGTCGGCTTGGATATATAGCGACTTACCCGGCAATGATTCGGCAACTTTTCGACCAGCATCAACTGAATTTGCTGAGTTGACTACCACGGTCGCCCCAAGGTCGCTTAAACGCCGAGCGATCTCTTCGCCGATACCCGATGATGAGCCAGTCACGATCGCAACTTTGCCAGCCAATTCTGTGCTCGATGATCCAGTCATTAGCAATGTGCTCCTTGATCTGATCTAAGTAAAAGCGTCTAGAAGTTTTGATCGAAATTTGTCTGGCTTGCCAGTTTTATGCTCGCGCTTGTCCATACTGCTTGAAAGTCTGAGTAGTCCGTTGATTCCAAAATAACGCAAAGGCTCTGGCTCCCACTTACGCGACGGATGATTGACCCAGGCCAGTTTCGTCAACGGGTGTTGGTCGCCTGTGATTAGATGCGCAAGTGTTCGAGCCGCCAGATTGGTTGCAGCAACGCCGTCGCCGACGTATCCGCCCAGTGATGCTATTCCAGATTGCGGATCAAAATTCACCGATGGCTTCCAATTTCGCGGCACGCCGAGAGGTCCACCCCAACGGTGTGTGATTTGAAGGTTTTTCGTCAGAGGAAATATCTCGTGCATTGAAGAAATAATTCGCTGATGTATTTCGTCATGGTTGTCGTACCCGGGTTTCACCCTTGATCCAAAATGATACGGTGCACCTCTTCCGCCAAAAGCAATTCGACCGTCGCTAGTTATTTGCACATAAATAATCATGTTACGAGCATCGTGATATGTCTCGCGGTTCTGCCAACCAATTCGATCGCGTTGCAATTTCGTCAGCGGCTCGGTAGCGACCATATATGAATAAAGTGGAGCGAGGGTACGGCGGTGGCGCCTAATCTGCGATGTAAAACCCTCAGTCGCACGAACAACGACTTCAGCACGTACTCGAACATCCTTCATCTTCAATGTGCGAGAACTAATTTCAACGACACGAGAATCCTCATATATTTTTACTCCCATTCGTTCGACCACACTTGCGAGTCCGAGCGCTAATTTGGCTGGATGAATTACGGCGCAGTGCGGTGTATAACTAGCCGCTAGCAATCCTTGGATATTGATCTTGGCCATCGATTCTTGAGGTGAGAGCATTCTTGAATCACCTTCATTGAAACCATAGTCATGCAGTTGTTTGACATCTTCAATGACGCGATTACGTTGAACAGCGTTTGTCGCACCGTGGATGGTGCCACCCCGATGAAAATCGCAGTCGAGCTTTTCGACGCCTATAACTTTTTCAATTTCGTCGAGTGTTGCAAAACTCTGCTGGTACATTTCGATCGCGTGCTGACGGTCGTACTGTTGCTCAATTTCCGAAAGGGTCATTGGCAAAAACCCGCTGCACCAACCGCCATTACGACCGCTGGCGCCGAAACCGACATGATTTGCCTCAATGATGGAGATTCGCGCACCGGGTTGAAGTTGCTTCAGGTAGTAGGCGGTCCACAGACCGCTATAACCAGCTCCAACTATTGCGATGTCAACATCAAGGTCTGAATCTACAGAACTTCGATCAACTAGCGAACTCGGCATCGACTCTTGCCAATACGAATTCACGCCATCGTGCTCCATAATTGACGTAGTTGTGGTTCGGGGTCGCTTAAAACTTCAGTTTCAATATCGACCTTTAAAGTATTGCGTTTCGTGGTTTCATACTGCGGCCACGAGACAACACCGTTGCGCGCATAGGTTAAAAGTTCACCAGAAATTCGATCGGCAATCGGCTCCCGTGCCGAATCATTTCCTACCAGCATTTCAACCCTATGTGCATTTAAGTTGTGAAAGACAAACGGGATGTCCAATGCGTGGCAAGATCCAAATGCTCCATCAAAAACGGGTGATGGCCAGGTGAACCAATACATCCATGTTGGGGTACTCGTTGCACTACGTCTTTCGCAAAGTTTCCAAGAAGGAGCTCGAAAGCTTTCATCAGTCTGAAAGGCAGCAACCATTTCAGGTGCAGAGTGGTTTTTGCGGTGATGGGCGTAGATATCCCAAACTTTCTGTGCATCAGCAGCGAATGCCTTTTGGTAATAAACAAGCGCCGCGGCATCATCAAGTGTCGCGGAGTCTGGATGGAGTACTGACCACAAGCGATTTTCATCATGGTTGGTTCCGACAACGAGCGGTATTCCTGAGTTTGCCGATGCAGTGTAGACATCTTCAGGTAAGCCGGCGCCTCCACGTGTGGGTGAAAACACGGAAAGATAATTCTCGACATCAATAAAGAGTGGAGCAGTGGCATCAATCATTTGTTGCACTGAGAGCTTTCGCAAATCCGAAATTGATTCACAATTTGCGAGATTTAGATATTGCTCTAACGCAATCTTTGTATCTTTTTTAGTCCGAAGTTGGAGAAGTGACGGACTCATCGCCCACGCCCGCTTGACGAGCCCAGTGACTAAAGGTGACGCAGTCAACGCGACAACACTGCTACCCCCCGCCGACTCGCCAAATATTGTCACATTATTCGGGTCACCACCAAACGATTCGATGTTTCGTGATACCCATCTCAGGGCACTGATCTGGTCTAGGGTGCCAAGATTATTGTCACCCAGAAAGCCAAATGGTCCAAGCCGATAATTTATGCTGACCACCACTACATCACCGCGATTGACAAGCGATGCACCGTTGTACCAACTTGTTGCCGCCGTGCCATTTGTGAATGCGCCACCATGAATCCAAAACAAAACTGGCTTCAAATCATTTTTTGAATTTCCATTCAGACTCTTAGTCCAAATATTGAGATAAAGGCAATTTTCAGATACAGGAATCTCTTTCGTTCCCAGAATTTCTTCCATGAACCCAAGTAGTTGCGGGGATTGAGCGCCATAAGTTGTTGCTGTAAAGGGTCCTGGGTAGACCAAAATATCTTGTGGTGCTTCGAAACGTTCGGCGGTAGCGAATTGAATCCCGAGAAACTCACTCAATCCCAATTCAAGATCGTTGCCGATATACGAACCCGAAGAATTTACTACAGACGCCACGTCGCAATGCTAATGACGTTAACTACCATTGTCTAATGCGACTTGGTAAATTCACTGACAAACGGAGCGACCTATTCGCATATTTTTGGTCTTGGTTTACGGCAAATGCAGCGATTGGACCTGAGTCGCGTCGAGGTCGTAAGTTCGGCAAGTTCGGCACAGGCTCGATTATCTTGTTTCCCACAACGACGATTTTCAATGAAAGCTACATTCATATTGGAAGCAACACAATGATTGGCGAGCACGTTGCTCTGTCTGCAGGGATGATGCCTGGACAAAAATGTCTCACGAATCCTGTTGTAAAAATCGGTGATCGGTGTCTAATTGGTCGTGGCTCGGGAATAGTTGGTCACTTGTCAATCGACATCGGTAACGACGTCTGGACCGGCCACAATGTTTACATTACAGATCAAAGTCATGACTACGCCGATGTTTCAATCCCAATATCTCAGCAATCACAACCTGAACGTGCCGTATCGATTGGTGAGGGATCATGGCTTGGCCATGGTGTGGTCGTATTGCCTGGTGCAAAAATCGGAAAACACGTTGCGGTTGGTGCGAATTCTGTAGTAACCGGGGAATTGCCGGATTATTGCGTCGCTGTTGGATCACCCGCTCGAGTTATCAAGCAATACTCACAAAATGACGGCTGGACAAAACTAGATAGATAGATCTAACGGTGGCTTGCAATTTGACATTTCGTTTTCGGCAGCGAAAGTTGATATTTTTTCGCTAATCGGTAGACCATTGACTGGTGTTTCTGAAAACTGCAAGTTGACACCGCTTCTGAGATCATCAGCGAATGAACGCCGATCGGCAATATAGATTTCATAATCATCAAGCCATAAACCAACAATCACAATTCCTTTTGCGTCTTTGGGCAAAATAGCTCGGAACTCTTTTACAAAAGATTCGATTGTGTCTGTGGCTTGATCCACAATCGTCGCACGTTGGGCTATTGCATCTAACCCAAGATCGTCCACAATTCTGTAATCAGCCAAAGCGATGCGTTCTTGCTCGGAGACAAGGCAACGTGCTTGTGCGTTTCGGGCCCAATCTTGATCCTCAAATCTGTTTACGGCCTGTTTTGATGCGAAGAACAATCCAAAGACCCACATCGCGCAAATTAAAGCAACCACTACGGTCAATATTCCTCGAACGAAAAACTTCACAAGTTGAAAGGTTAGGCGATTAATGCGAAATGCTAGAACTATACGGTGGAAACTGATGTAGCAAATGTCTCAGACAGCGCTATAAAAAATGCAAAGGCTGGTTCTCGACTCGTAGAAGCCTTGCAACTAATTCGTGTCATAGTCAAGTTTCACCCTCGACTTTTCATTATCGCGGTTACCGGAGCCGCTGTGTTTGCAGTTTGCACGGTGGGATCGTCAATCGGTGTTCGGTGGATGGTTGACCGCGTCATCTTGATTCGGTTTGAAGATGGACGACTTGATGGTTCTGCAATGCTTATCGGTGCATTCTTGGTTATTGGCGTTGGGTTGTTGAGGGCCGCAGGAGTAATCGTTCGACGAAGTTATGCGGGACGAACCGAATGGCGCACCGCAGAATCTATAACTAACAAGGTCATCGACAAAGTCGTAACGCAGCCGATCGCATGGCATCGTAAGCGGATGACTGGTGACATCGTTGCTCGCTGCGGAGTCGACTCAGATGCCAGTGTTTCGATTCTCGCACCATTGCCCTTTGCTTCTTCAGTATTGGTGATGATGCTGGTTTCCTCGGCGTGGATGCTTTCTGTAGATATACCGCTTGGTGTTCTGGCGATCATTGTGTTTCCCATTTTGCTGACATTAAATATCGGTTATCAGAAGCGAATCGATCGCTTCTATGCACTTGCTCAGGATGAACTCGGTGCGTTATCTGAGGCAGTTCACGAAAGTTTCGACGGAGTGATGGTCGTCAAGTCTTTTGGTGCTGAACATCGTGAAACAGAACGTTTGGCGGTGATCACTTCACGACTCAGAAGTGCCCGCATAGCTGCAGTGTCAGTGCGCTCAATGTTTGAAGCCGCAATCGATGCGATTCCGTCATTGATCAATATTTTGCTGATTGTTTTGGGGGCGTTCCGCGTCAGGAATGGTGCCATGAGTATCGGTGATCTGACGAGTTTCATTTATCTTTTTACGCTTCTAGTTTTTCCGCTTAGAATTATCGGGTATCTTTTTTCAGAGATACCACACTCGGTTGCGGGATGGCGACGGATTAGTGAAGTTACGGATGAACCGGTCGGACAAGATCCAAATGATGTAATTCAGATCCCAAAACCAGGTGTGGCCCTAAAATGTAAAAATGTCGACTACGCCCACGTACCAGAAAACCCGGTGTTGACAGATCTGTCATTAGAAATTTTGACCGGCAAAACAGTTGCAATCGTCGGAGCGACAGGAAGTGGCAAGACAACTTTGTTGCATTTAATGAGTGGCCTCATTGAATGCGACTCAGGACTTATTTCGGTGCAACCCGGTGGGGTAGGACTTGTGTTTCAAGAAGCCTTCTTGTTCGCCGAAAGTCTGAGATACAACATCACTCTTGATTCGCCGGTCTCCGACATACAAGTGAACCAAGCGTTGCGAATCGCCGAATGCCTTGATTTCGTCGGCAATCTTGCAAATGGTTTGGAGACAAAGATTGGTGAACGCGGTGTCAGCCTTAGTGGTGGGCAGCGCCAGAGAATTGCATTGGCCAGGGCGATCGCTCATAGTCGGTCAGTGCTGCTGCTTGATGACACGACTTCGGCGCTTGATCCGAGCACAGAAGCACGTGTAGTCAACAACCTTCGAGAAATGGCGACTACCAATGTGAGTAAGACGACTGTTGTTATCGTCGCTTCTAGACCGTCGACTATCGCACTTGCTGACGAAGTTTTGTATATGCGCAATGGAAAAATCGATGATCATGCACCTCATGGCGTTTTGTACTCGCGCAATAGCGACTATCGAGAATTAATCAATGCGTTCGAACACGATCGCCATGAATGAACCGTTAGGGCGCTTCGGTACAGCCAAGACGATCTCGCGTGGAGTAGGCATTGCACCTGATCTCGGGAAAGGGCTTGCGATTACTTTCCTTCTCGCCGTAATTGGATCATTAGCGAGAGTCGCGGTGCCAATATTAATTCAGCAAAGTATCGATAATGGTTTGCAGCCAGGAAACGTGCGAGTCGGTTACATATGTGGTCTAGGTGCAGTCGCAGCCGTGGCCGTCGTTTCGACAGCATGGGCGCTGAGAACTGCAATGTTGAGACTTGGTATCAGCGCTGAACAAGGTTTGTACACAATACGAGTCAAACTTTACGATCACATTCATCGGCTTAGTTTGGCTGATCACAATGAAGAACGTCGTGGAGCTCTTGTCTCGCGAGTCACAAGCGATATTGAAACTCTCACGTTGTTTTTCTCTTGGGGTGCTTTGGTTTGGTTATTAGATGGATCACTAATGGTGGTAGTGGCGTGCGTGATGCTTTCTTACGATTGGATACTGGCATTGGTGGCCTTTGGTGTTTCGGCGCCGTTGTTTTTTGTTCTCAGATCGCTTCAAAAACGTCTTGTCGGTGCTTACGACTTGGCTCGACAGAACAATGCCGATCTGCTCGGTTCTGTGAGCGAATTAGTCTCTGGCACCGAGACATTGCGCGCTTATAACGCTCATGCGCCAATGGTCACGCGAACAAGAAACGCGGTGAAGATTCGTTCTGATTCTCAGGTCAGAGCCAGTGTCATCGGGGCATTCTTGTTTCCATCTGGAGAAATATTCGCTGTTTTCACAATCGTGGCGATCGTTTTTGTCGGTGTCCTGCGCGGTGTGGGTGGCGGACTATCTGCTGGCGCGATGGTTGGATTTCTATTTTTGACATATCGATTTCTAGAGCCGATTGCCGAGTTCACCGAAGTCGTCGATCAAACGCAAACAGCAGTAGCAGGGTTGCGCAGAGTTCTTAGCGTGTTAGATACCCCAACTGGTCCACCTGCTGCAACAAACCCTGTCGCGATACCAAAAGGCTCAATTAGCATCGAATTTCGCGATTTGAGTTTCGCGTACGGCTCTCGGCTTGATTCGCACGATGATGATTTGCCAGTTCTGCGAAATATTTCTTTGTTGATTCCCGCACGACAGCACATTGCATTAGTTGGCTCTTCGGGATCTGGAAAGACGACACTCGCAAGATTGATCTCGCGTTTGGCAGATCCGACCATCGGCAGCGTGTTGTTGTCGGGTGTAAATCTGCGTGATATCGACAATGATGATCTCAGACACCGTTTGGTTGTGGTTCCACAAGAACCGTTTCTGTTTGCGGAAACAATTTCTTACAATTTATTGTTTGCTCGCCCAGACTCGACTCGAGACGATTTAACTTTGGCCATTGATCGGCTTGAACTGTCCGAGTGGCTCAGATCTTTGCCGATGGGTCTTGAGACTCATGTAGGTCAACGCGGCTCTTCGTTGTCGGCAGGCGAGCGCCAGTTGGTTGCCCTGGCAAGAGCGTCGCTGACCAACCCCGATGTTCTTGTGTTGGACGAAGCCACATCAGCCGTTGACGCCCTGACAGAAGTCCAATTGTCAAGGGCCCTTCAGGCTATTTCCACCGGCAGAACAACGGTCTCAATCGCGCACCGATTATCAACTGCCTCTCGCGCAGATCGTATTTTAGTACTTGAACACGGCTTGATAGTCGAAGATGGATCGCACAACGAACTGCTGAATCGCAACGGACAGTACTCTAAATTGTACGAACAGTGGCTTTCGTCGTCATCTAGCCAAACAAGATTGTGAGATTTGATCGTGGCACAGAATTTGAATAGACGGAAAAGAAATTCGCTTTGCTTGATTTCAATTTCAATCGTTGTCTTCACTTCATCTTGTTCGCAAGATGCGCAGACAGATGCCGTTTGCGATTTGGCGAATAGTTGGAACCTTGCCAGTAAGGGATTTGCAGAGGTCAGTGCAGACCTTGAGACTACGAGTCCTGGTCGGTTGCGTGACATTTTTGATGACTTGGTAACAACCTTAAGCACAATTGCCGAAGTCGCTCCTATACAAATTCTTGAATCAGTTGAGAAACTTGAAGAAACTTACCGATCATTTTCTACGGCACTTGAAGCAATTAACTGGCAAGGGGGCATGATCGCCAAAGATGCGGCCGCCACAAGTGCGGCAGTAAGACTTGCGAGCGATGAGATTGAACGCGCCCAAACAAATCTTGGTGATTTTATTGATACTGAGTGCCGAGTCGAGATTGAAAACGTAATCAACAAGCTTCCGAATGTTGGGACGACTCTTCCGGACCCTATCATTCAAGATGGAACCAAAGAGTTGCCCGATGTTAGTCAAGACAATGATCAGAGCGTCGTTTCCTCGTTTGGTTTTTTGGTCGTTGAGAGATTTGGTGTTGCAATAACTAATGAGCAAGCACTTTGTATCGGCACAAGTCTGATTAGCAAAAATATAGCCAACAGTCCTCAGTTAGACGCAAACTATTGGAATCTCTTGCAGATCGCATTTGATGAATGCTCGGTCAGAATTAATGTCGAAGAATTTCTGTCTAAGTAGTTGAGGGTCTTTTTGCTAGGGTAACTGAATGGAACTTTTGTTGTTGCGACATGCTCAACCATTATGGATAGATAATGGGTTGTGCGTGGACAACCCACCGCTAACGCAACTTGGGCAACGACAGGCTGATGCGTTGGGCAAGCGTATGGCGAGCGAGCACCTCGACCATATCTATGTATCGCCATTACTGCGAACGCGTCAGACTGCTGCACCAATACTTAGAGAACTCAAACGAGATGAAGTTATTGAGCCGTGGCTTGAAGAGATTCGCAGTCCGATTTGGCACGGTTCACCAGGCGAAAGAGCGTCGAAGGCCTACGAAGAAGAACGTGCTCGCCCTGGCAGAGAACGGTGGCATGGATTAGAAGGTGGCGAACCTGTAAAAGATTTTATTTCACGAATACACGCGGGTGCTGAGAAGTTCCTTGGCGACCGCGGAATTTACAGAATTGAACACGAGTTACCGATTTGGCACATAGACAAGCCCGGCGAACGAATCGCCTGTGTTGCTCATGCAGGAACAAATAGTGCAGTGATTTGTCATTTGTTGGGTCTTTCCCCAACGCCATGGGAGTGGGAGAGATTTGTCTTAGGTCATGCTTCAATTACAAGACTTGAGGCGTTGAAAATAGGCGATGGTTATGTTTTTGCTCTTTCGCCACTTTCAGATCTTGAGCACATTGCCCGCGAAGATCGCACTAATTAGATCAAAAGGTGGCGGAGGATCTCACCTCTCCGCCACCCATAATCGAGCCTGCTACTACGGTTGTGGGAGCACACCCGTAACGTCACAAGCGTCGACAGCTTTGACAACTGGATACGGATTGACTGGTACGCCACCCTTAGGGTGAACTTCAAAGTGCAAGTGTGGCGAACCAGCGTGACCAGTTGATCCCATGTAGCCGACAATCTGACCTGCTTTGACTACCGAACCAACTGCGATTCCTGGCGCAAATGAATCAAGATGAGCATAAAAAAAGTAGGTTCCATCAGTTGCCGTCAAACGAAGTGCGTTACCACTGAGCACTGCTTCCGTGCCGTACATTTTTGTAATTGTGCCGTCGACCACCGCATAAAGTGCGAGACCTTTGGGGCCCATTATGTCAACACCTTCGTGTTTGCGACCGCCAGGTCGAGCTTCGAGCCATGAATCAACGAACGAGCAGCGACCCTGTACTGGAAAAACAGCTATCTGCGGTATGCCTAAAGTCGCAAGATCTGGCAACACACCGAGAGCGATTGCAGTTGGCAAATCAACTGCCGAAGTTACCTTAAGACCTCGAGCGGTTTGAAAATTTCCGAGCGCAATAGCGGTAGCGACCCCGAAAATTGCGTCTACTCCGCCTTTTACTTCGATGGAATTCGCGATCAGTTTTTCTTGCACTAGGCGAACGGCATCACTTCTTTGACCACGGGTCGGAAGAGTATTGATGGTCAACATTCCCTCGGTTGTTGCTACTGCTGGTGTTGGGGCTGTTGCAGCGGCACTGACAACTGGTTGGACTACTGCCTTAACTTCAACAGCTTTTACAACTGCTGTTTCAGCAATTAATCCAAGTGCTACGGCAGTTGGTATGTCCAACACTTGTGTAATTGGCATTGACCTGGCTGATTGAAACTTTGCGATTGCAATTTTTGTTGCCAGACCAAACACACCGTCGGCGCCACCTTTCACCGGCACGCCGTTATTTGCGAGCGCTTGTTGCAGTGACCACACTTCTTCACTTTTCGCACCTGCCGCAGGCAAAGCGTTTGGATCAAGTTGCTTGGGAGCAACAAGACCAAGAAATTTTGCAGTTCGTTCATCAACACTGCCTGTTGCTTTGAAACCAACGATGCGTTGGAAACTCTTGAGAGTGTTTCGAGTCGAAGTTGAAAACACGCCGTCCGCACCCCCTTTGAGAGTGAAGCCTCGTGAAATGAGGGCCTGCTGCAGTTGAATTACTGCAGCACCTGAGTCACCCAAAACAGGCAATGAATCGGTCGCCGCATTGGCAGAAGTAGTGGCCATGGCGATGCTGAGAAATGATCCAGCGACCACCGAGATAACAGTTTTGAAAACTCGCCCTGTGTTGCCTAACATAAGTGCTCCCTTGTGAGATCGGACCCCTTACGAGATCCGATTAAGGGATCGGCACTAGACCGTCAGACTTGAGATATTTCTCACTTAAAATGGGCTTGTCATCACTTAAAGTGAGATATTCAACCTAAAGCATATGAGAAGCCCAAAATTGGCTTATAAAACCGCTACTTAAAGTGTTGTAGCGAGCACAATTACTACGGTATTTGTACCAAAGCGTCCAATTTCGGAACGATATTCCACAGAGTGAGCATTTCGTGGTACCGCTTTAGCTCGACCTCATCTAAGCGAGCACCCGTCTTGACGGCTCGAATCATCAGATTTCGGGGTGTGTGGTCGTCGCCAATAAATTCAATAATTTCAGTTCGGTAACCCAACAACCTGAGAATTTGGGCTCTCAGGGCGTCTGTCAAAATATCGCCGAGTCGTTCCTTAAGTATTCCGTGCTTGGTGATGGTTGACCATGGCTCTGGGATGTCCAATAACTGCGTCTGTAGATCATGATGACAGCAAGGTGCGATTAGCAATAGCTTCGAGTCGTTCTTGATGGCCCAGGCAATTGCGTCGTCGGTAGCTGTATCGCACGCATGCAGGGCAATAGTTATGTCAGCAGGCGGGATATCAGTTTCTGAGATCTTCTCGGCCCGAAATTCGATCGACTGCCCAATCTCGAGGCGATTTGCGATTGCCGTGTTGTGAAGTCTTGATTGTTGACGCTGGTCGATACCAATCACTTTGACTTTCGGATACTTATCAATTAAATATTGATGAGCGGCAAAAGTTAAATAGGCGTTGCCACATCCATGATCAACAATAGAAATTGGCTTGTCGTCATCAACTGATATATGCCCAGATTCGATCGCGCTGCTCAATGTTGGGACAAGTATCCGGAGAAACTCTTCAACCTGTAAATATTTGTCTTGCTTCGTCGGTTTAATTCGACCCTGTGCGTCGGAAATTCCGACTTCGCGCAAAAATGGATCAGCAGGATCAAGTAGTCGCGTCTTTTGCTTGTCGTGAGACAGTGATTGAGATTTATTGGCGTGTTCGAGAAATACCTGAGCATCACCTTTTTTCGTAAATCTGATGGTCATCGTTTGTGAAACGCTCTCAATCAGAATATTGGCGAAACCCGAATTCATCAATCCGTGCAGATTTTCAGAGCCGAGATCATGATTCGCGGTTTTTGAAACTGACCCCGAGACTTCAATCATTTGCAATTTTATTTCGTTTTTGAGCTTGACGGGTCTAATCTCGATTTTTTCAGCATCAGGCGTCATGTTTCTTCGACGCCCAGAAAGGACGGCTCGAACAAAAGTGCTCGGGTTATTGATCAATGCAAATGCCTCGGCAGTGGCTTGCTCGAACTGGATCGGCATTGTTTCTCTCAATCTTTAGATAGTCGTTCGCTGACGTTGATTACATCGCCAGCCGGTGGATGTACGACGATAAGTATCGACTCCGCGAATGAGGTCGACTGCCGGCTTAGAACCGGCTTTACTGTGCCGCCGTTCAATTGTCATGTTTCCATGGGCCGTTCCATTGCCTTCATCCGCAAAAAATGCGGTAACTAACGGAACTTCAATAATCAATTCATCGGCCAAAAACTGCTCTTCAAAACTTTGACGAATCTGTTCGGTCGTGCTGAGTGAAGAGGAGTTAGAGCTAATCACCGCATCATCAGTGAAATATCTCATCACTGCATCGACATCAGAGCGACTGATTGCGTCGGCATACATCGCTAGCAACTGCCTCAAATCAAAATCTGTTGCCAAAGATGCTGGTCTCGGGGTATCGTCATCAACCTGTTTGTTCGAGCCGTTGGATGTTTTGGTTGAGCGCCGAGAATCTCTTATATCATCCGACGATAAGCCAGTCTCGGCGGCTGCAAGTTGGCGCATTAAACGAATAAATTCTTTTCGTTTAAGAACACCCTCGTGAGCGGCGTATTGCACGGCAAGTCCGTCAATTAATCCTGAAATGCGAGTTGCAGATTCACGGGGATGAACACAATGAAATTCACCCGATTCGTTGCCGGCCCGAAGTACTTTCTCAAACACGGCGATTGACTGAGCGTCGAGCTCTTGACTAATCGGTTTCATTTTTGGGTTTCTTAGCGCTTCACCCCACGCATCGATCCATAACATCCATTCGACGTCGTCACTGCCTTCGGGCACGTAACTTTCGATCAGTCGCCATAATTTGGCCACCGCTGTAGGCGCCGATGCGCTATCACGCTGCATATCAGCGAGGTCTTTATTTGCGTAGTGTTCGAAGGCTGCAGCCAGCAATTCTTCCTTGGACGCGAAGTGATAGTGAATAAGGCTGTTTGAAACGCCTAATCGCTTGGCGACATCTGCCACTCGTGTTCCTGCGAAACCGCGTTCAATGATTACGTCGCAGGTAGCCTCAAGAATCTCAATGCGACGATGCTCAACCGTTTCTTTCTTCACGAGTTTTGCTCTGTATTTTGCTGTTGACTTGAGGCAATATTCGCTTGATGCACAAGTGGGTAGCAACTGACCATGCGCCGATTAAACATCACGCCAAAAGGCTTTCTTCGGGTCGCACAGACTGCATTTGCTTCACTCTATTTGATAATCATCACCGGCTCATTGGTCAGGTTGACTGGCTCTGGTTTAGGCTGTGCAGACTGGCCACGTTGCAGTGAAACAAAATTTGTTGATGTCTCGAACTCGCACGCTGCAATTGAGCAAATAAACCGTCTTTTTACCGGCGTGGTCGCAGCACTTGTGAT
>SXGQ01013146.1_pt1 | contig 19481 bp, 30 predicted proteins | sample 3178371 | NCBI WGS metagenome assembly SXGQ01 (sample SAMN11356859, study PRJNA531348) | freshwater metagenome | isolation source: freshwater sample F1-20 | place: China: Fuxian Lake, Yuxi | collected 2017-12-25 | reverse complement strand
TGACGTGCGAAGAAGGACGCCATCCGTCCGACCGTCGTACGAGAGAGGTTCTTTCGGTTCGCGATGTCTCGCGCCCGGGCGACTCCGACTTCGGTTCCTCCTCTCCCGTACGTCTGTCTCCAGTCGAGGCCGCGTCGAGCTTCGGCGACCATCGCGTCGTTCGGTGCGTAACCTTCCTGCCGTTCTTCGGGCTTCGGAGCTTTCGGATGATCGGGATGAAGTAGGTCGTTGTCTCCGACATAGGCGGCATTCTGAGGTCGGCCCGTTCGGGCGAGGTAGAGGAAGGCGTTCACTCGGGCCATCGACCACGCGGGGCGCGAGATGCCGGGACGGTGAGAGGTTGAGTAAGCACCGGAGCCTCGTCGGTACACGGAGCGAAGCTTGCCGACGGTGACGCGAGTCCACGCTGGACGACCCGCCGATGCCATAGCTTCGTTATGCGAATCGCTCTTATTCTGGAGTGCGGTCTCCGTCGCGGCGGTGAGCTCGATGTCGGCTCCCGATCCGGAGGCGGAGCCGGGTTCGTTCTTCTTGGAGCCTTCGATCTGATCTTCTTTCGGAGCTGGAGCGTCGGCTCTTTCCTCGTCCATCTCGGCGATGTTGAGCGCGGCGAGTTGGGCGAGTGCTTCGCGTCGAGTGCGATGGCATCCTTCGACGGTTCCGTCGTCCTCTTTCACGACCGCATAACCGGACGAACAGTCCGGATTATTCGTCTCGATGCGCCACGGCATGAGCTAGTCGAGATCGGGGAGGAGAACTCTGAGCGTCTCAGTCACGCCGTTCGCGCACACTGCGTAGATCGTCTCGTTCGTAGGGACGAAGACGTCATGCGGTGAAGTGTGCTTCTCGTATGGGAGGCCGTTCGAGCTCGTGACGTCGGAGCCGCCGACGTAGACGACTGAGTTCCCGACGATCTGAATGTAGACGTGACGCGGTAGGTCTTCTTTCGCGACGACGATCTGTCGGGCGTCGGTGACGGAGTACGACTTCGAGATCACTTGCGGACTTTCGCGACGATCGCTTCGATCGAGGCGAGGTTCGGCTTCTCGATCTCTTGCCTTACGGCGACGATGTTCGCGGCGTCTCCGTATGCGCCGAACGTGACGAGTGAGACTTCGGCGAGATGTGCCTTCATTCGGTTGATGACTCCGTTCACCTTGCGATCTTCGAGCGGTTGGAATCCGACGGAGAGGTTCGAGAGGACGCCGTCGCGGATGAGCTCGAGGGCTTCGTCTCCGGCTTCGGTCTTGGAGATTCGGAACTCACCGTAGAGTCCGCCGTCTCGTTCTTCGAGCATGATGGCGCGCCCGATCGGGGCGTCGGTCTTGTGCTGATAGAGGAGCTTCACGCGGTTAGCGGCCCGGGTGACGTTCCGGAATACGCCTTTACGGAATACTTCTACGAGGTTCGGGCCGATGCGCTGCTCGACGTCGTAAGGGACGGCGATTCCGACGACGGTTCTTCCGTCCCCGTCGGCTCGTAGTTCGAGGGTCGCGTCGTAGTTCCTAGTCTCCATCGTCCTCGGATTCTAGTCCCTCGTCTTCTTCGAGTGGAGTTGCGACGATCTCCGCCGGGACTGGATCGGGGTCGACGCTTTCTTCGGCGAGCGGTTCACGGTTCTCGAGTTCGCGCACCTCGTCGATCGTGAGGAAGCCTGCGTCGAGTGCGATCTTGTGCGCTTCGTAGCGGGTCTTCGTATCGGGTCGCAGTAGGGCGTCGACGTTCATCTTCGCGAACTGTCCTCGCGGTAGGAGTTCGGTGACGCTCTGCTCGACGCGCTGAATCCACGGAAGGAGACTCCACCTTACGAGCTGGAGGTTCTCCTCTGAGACGTTCGAGTAGGTGCGCGAAGAGTTCGGAGCGCCGAGATAGTAGGCGGGGAGGCCGATCATGTTGGCGATCTCCGTGAGCGAGAACTGGCGCGTCTCTAAGAGTTGCGCGTCCTTCGCATTATCTGAGAGCTGCTGGAACTTCGTCGACTCGTTCAGTACCGCCGGAGTTCTCTTCGTTCCGCCGTACTGTCGAAGCCACTGAGCCTTCAGTAGTTCGGCTTCTTCTTGCGTGAGGTCGGGGTTCGCCGAGTAGATGATCCCGGTCGGTTGAGCGCCTCCGTCGAAGTAGCGCTGCGCGTAAGTGTTGACGGCGACCGCTCCGCCGATCGCCTGCCTCTGAGCTGAGAGGATTCCGTAGCCGACCATCTCACCGGGCATAGAGAAACCCTTTATGTGGAGCACTTCGTCGGATGTGTAGTCGCGTTCTTCGATGCGATAGACGAGACGTCCCTCGACTCGGCGAATCTGTACGCGGTGAACTGCGACCGGATAGATGGAATCGGGGTAGCCGTTCACTCCCGGCTCGCCGAGGAGCGCGACGTAGTTCCCGTGAATGATGAGCGAGGCGACCATCGCCGACACTGTCTCGATGCGTGTCTCCGTCGGGACTGGCTTGATGAGGAGGTTCGGTTGAGGGTCGACGTACTCTTCGCCCCGGTACGCATGGAACGGAAGTCCGCCGATCGCGTCCGAGATGAGTGTGACGGCTCGCCAGATTCCCGGGACGCTGAGCGTCGACGTCTCGTCGACGATGACTCCCGAGTTGATGTCCGGGAAGAGTCGGCCCATCCGTCCGGCTTCGTCGACGTAGACGTTCGGATAAGTGAAGCCGTAGGAGCTGGCGCGTTTCTCGCGCCGGAAGAAGTCTCGGATCGCCATGAGAGGACTAAGCCTAGTAGATGATGCTTCGCGACTTGACGGTCGACTTGCTCTTCGTGGTCGCGTAATGCCACGCGAGACAAGCGGCGTAGAGCGGGGAGATGTCGGCGTCGGGTGTGTTGCGCTGGAAGAGCCACTGCTGACCTACTGCTCGCCGGGTCGCGGCGGCGATGGCCTTGTCGAGTCGGTCGTCGCTCTTGACGTGGATCGTCTTGTCGAGAATGGCGTCATAGAAGAGAGCGCAAGCGGCGACGACGTCGGAGGTTCGGTAGATGTTGATCGGGACGCCGAGCTGCTTTAGTGGGTCGACGAACGAGGAAGCGGGGCCGTAGCCGTCGACGACTACGGAACCTTTCCATCGTCGGAAGAGTTCGAGGGTGCGTTGCTGAATCCATGCCACGCCTTCCTTGTTCTCGATGAGTTCGATGTTGCCTTGCTGGTCGCAGACTGCGATCGAACCTCGTGAGCGGTCGAGTGCTACGTCGACGGCGAACGTGAGCGCCCCGGCGGGAGCGATCTTCGCGGAGCATGACGCCGCCCACACTTTCTGAGGGATCATCTGCTCAGAGACGGTGCTCCAGACGTTCAGATAGGAGCGCCTGAACTCGTTCAGAGTCATAGTGCTCATGGCGTGTTCTACTGCGGATTCTTGGACGGTATGTCCGAGGGCGGGCATGACTCGACGCCAGACTTCCCGGTCGAACGGGTCGTCATCGGAACTAGCGCTCCACTCGAAGTAGGCGATCCCTTCGCCCGGGTCGGCTTCCGATGCGGCCCGACCCTGATCGACTTTCCGCTTCAGATAGAGGGAGCGTTCAGTTCCGGCGGTGGAGACGATGAGGATCTGCGCGTCTTTCTTCGTAGCCATCGTCGGGAGTAGCGCCTGCTCGCGTACGTCGTCCTCGTCGGCGAACGCTTCGTCTATGATCGCGAGGTCGAGTGTGCGTCCGTGACCGGCGGAGATGGAGTTGCGTAGAACTTCTATTCGTGAGCCGTTACCGAAGATGATCGCCTCGTCGCCGTTCGCACGATAGACGCGGTCGATGAGGTTCGCGAACGGTGAACGCTCGAGGATGGGAACGAAGTCGTCGAGTAGTTTCTGTCTTGCGTCGTGTCCGGTCTGCGCCGTGTATGCGATGCGCTGCGGAGCACCATAGAAGAGCGCCCGGTGAATCATGATCGCGAGGATGAGCGTCGTCTTCCCGGACTGTCGCGGAACGGTGAGCACGAGCTCCCGGTAGGCGGGTCTCCCGTCGAGACGTTCTCCGAAGACGTGAGAGACTTCTTCCTGCCATGCCATGAGCGGAAGCCCGAGGCCACGACCGACTAACGCGATGCGCTCCCCGTAGGAGTCGCGGTCACTTCGTCGGCGTGTTGCGTAGCGAGGCTTCGAGGTCACGAAGGACGTCGTCGAACTCATTCCGACGCTCCTCTCCCGCTTTCACTAATAGCGCTACCGTCTCCCGATACTCTTTCCAGAGACGAGCGTTCTTCGCGTCGTCCGGGTCATCTAGTCGAGCTGCGATCGTGCGGGCCATCGCGACGGTCGCCGCGTCCACCTTGCCGAGAGCATCCTTCGCATAGAGCCACTGAATGACGTCCTCGACCGCTTCGCGATTCGTTCGGATTCGCACAGATTCGGAGGGAATGGCCGCGACTTTCTTGGGCTTCGCCGAAGTTCGCTTGGCTTTAGCCGGATTCGACTTAGCCACGGGGAACCCGGGGTTCCGTGGCCGGAGAGAGAAGAACTTGGACTGCGTCGGGGTGGTTTCGGCGTCTTGGGAAAGAACGGTTAGTCATCGTCGGACTCAGTCTCGCACGTCGGACGACTGAAGCGGTCGCAGAGGCACTTCTTCACCATGCTCGGCTCGGCTTTCGTCGGAGTTTATTCGAGCGGCCTGAGTTACACGACGAGCATGAGGCGCGAAGGTTCGACATCTCATAAGGTGCGCCTCCGAACGCGAGCGGATGAATGTGATCGACTTGGGTCGCCGCACCAGTACAGCCTTCCATCCCGACGAGGCATCTATGACCGTCACGCTCGAGAACTTGGGTTCGTATCTTGCGCCATGTGTGACCGTAGTGAGAGTGTGTCCGCTTCACTGTCTGACTCCTTCGGAGACGTTTATTCTATGCGAGGGCGCCTGCCCTCGCGCTCCCGGTCGCGCTTCGCTTACGCTCGCGCCGCACTGAAGGAGGTAGGGAGGTGCGACGGGTTCGAGTTCCATCGCGAGATCGGAGACGTTAGCGCAAGTGACCACACTTCCGAGAGGCTGCTCTTCGTGCCGACCTAAGTTCGAGGACTGCGACCTGCGACTAGGTAGAGCTCTCCCGGGCTCCTCCCGTCCGACTATCGCTCGGTTCACACTAGACGCGCCCTCATCGTGACGCGCACGTTCCCGGCCTATCTGACGGGCGAGCTTCCGATGATTAGTCGGAGAGGACTTTCACCTACGCCTCGTGACGCCCCGAGGGAGCACCGATGCGATCGGCCTACTGAACTTGTCTGAAGTTTAGAACGGCTCCTCATCCAGAGGCGTCGGTATCTCGCCTGCCGGGTCGGGAATCACTGGCGGTAGCCACGACTCGATTACCTTCCCGGCTTCCCTCTTGGAGAGCTGATCGAGAGAGGTGATCGTACGTCCGATGATCGGCGAGATACGTTCGCAGAGTCCCTTCGTCGTCGCGATGTTCATTCCCTTACCGAGTGCGCGAATCTTTCCCATCTGCGGCTTCGTAACGTCTCCGATCGGATACTCCTCGCTCGTCTGCTGCTCGCCGGTGAACGGGTCGGGGACTGGCCCGCCGTCCGGATACGTCACCGGGACGATCTTGGGCTTCTGAGGGACGAACGGCTTCTGCGGTTCACGTCGGGCGACGTCGTCTTGAGTTGCGATCGACTTCGTTATCCCGAAGCCCATGTAGCCGAGGATGCGTCCTAAGCATGAGGTCGCCGCGTTCGGCTGCTCTGCTCCCTTCGTGTAAGGCGTCTTGCCGGGGAACTCTTCCCAGATGAAGCCGACCATCGGCACGAGATCGTCCGCGCTACGTCTCACGACCATCTCGACTTGGACGAAGAGCTGCCCTCCGGCTTCGACTATGCGCGGTTCGGATTCCATGACGCGCAAGTCGGGGAACTTCTCCAGAGCTTGACGTAGCCGTTCGTTCACCGTGACGTAGTTGTCTAACGAGAATCCGCCCATCTTTACCATGCCTCCATGTAGTTATGTGTCTTGACGAGTGTAGTCATCGGGCGTAACGCGGTAGCCGGATGGAACCGACACGGCCCTCTCTTGGGGTGCGGTTCGTAAGGTGCGGGCGTCGAGTAGTGCCATGCGTGTTCACTCCACGCCCATCCTCTGAGTCTGACGATCGCGCCTTCGTCGCAGAGGTCACGAATGACGGCGAGCACCATGAACTCGGCTTTCTTGACGTCGCCCTCATAGACGCGGAGGTCACGGTTCGGGACTTTCGTTCCGCGAACCTCGATTAGTCCGACGTCGGCGAGGTTCATGACGTCCTCGTCGAAGAAGCGGTCGGGGATGCGCGTGTAGAGACTGGTCGCAAGTTCGCACACTGCCCCGATCTCGTGAGCTTCATAGGAGCCGAGTCCGGCGGTCTTCGTCGTGCCGTGTCGAGCGTTCGTTAGTCCGGCGTGAGTGTGTCGACGTTCGGCTTCTTCGCGAGCGTAGGCGACGTGGTGACGCTGAAGGGTGACGTCGACGCCCGGACTACAGTTTCTCACGAATGAACTCCCGAGAGGTGAGCACGTTCACGAGTGACGCCGCGTCGATGACGTAAGCCCACTCGAACGGATCGGAGGAGCCTCTCTTCTTGACGACGATCACGCCGAACGCGGCTTCCTTGTTCGCTTTCTGAAGGCCGAGCTTGCGAATCCATGCCGGGAGGTCTATCTTCCCGCGATCCTTCACTTCGATCACGATGTCCGGGGAGAGTTCGATGTCGCCGACGTCGTCCGGTGAGCCTGCTCGGATGCGATGCGCTTTCGTGAAGCCGAGAGAGTGAAGCCACTCGACTATCGCACGTTCCGCCCGGTCTCCTTTCTGTTTCTCGGGTGTGCTCATCGGATCGTCTTCCCTCGTGCCTCGACGATCTGAGCGAAGACCCACAGATAGCCCGCAGCGTCGACGAGTGAGTCACGGTGGACGATTCCCGCTTCGTAGTTGTGACGTAGGCGGGCGAGTTTCACGGCGACCATGAAGAGCGCTCCCTCTTCCGGGTGGAGTTCGACGCCTGAGATCATGCGGAAGATTTCGCAGACTCGCGAATAGTCGTCGATCGGGTGTCCGTAGTCGTCATTCCTCGGGCCGTGGACTATTCGGTCGGCTTCTTTCAGTATGTCGTCGAGCATCGTGGCCTCCTTGTCGGTCGACATTAGTACGGGGTCGGCGAAGCCGCTATGCGTTCGAGGCGTACGATCTCTGCTCCGAGTGATGCGATAAGTTCGTGCGCCTTGTCGAGTCTCTTCACTGCGAGGATGAGGTCGTCGCGGAGGAGTTCGTCTTCGCAGTGATTCGCGTGTTCGGTGAGACGTGACTCGAGCGGTATGGCGAGCCATTCTTCGCGGGTAATCATCGGGTGTCGTCCATTATCGCAAGGAGAACGAGCGTTAGTGCGGTGAGGAGGAGCGTCCCGGCGACTATGTAGTCGTAGACAGTCATTCTTCGACCGCTAGTTCGTAGGTGCTCCACTGCTCGAAGCCGCCTTCGCGGTAGATGTGTCCGGCTGCGATGACGGAGATCGCCGGGTCGAAGAGGTCTTCGCACGTCTCGACGACGCCCTTCGCCTGAAGGTAGCCCGAGGGCCAGTAGCGGTTCGGTTCGCACCATGACGGGCCGTGAATCTGGAGGATGCCGTAGGAGACGCCCCGGTCGAGGTCGCCTCGGGCTTCCGTAGAGCATCGCGACTCGTGCCATGCGATCCGGTCGAGTAGCGCCGCTTCGTCCGGTGTGAAGCCGATCTGGAGGGCGGTGTCGTAGACGGGTGGGCAGATACCCCGAGGAGCCTTTATCGCCTCTCCAGAGGGCTTAGGACGCGCCTCAGAGGTGTCCGTGAGCCAGATGTCCGCCCACGGGTCGAGATAGGCGGTCGTCGGAGTCATCTCACTATCCGAAGGGAGGGCGGATAGGCCCGCTACTCCGACGACGCCCATCGCTGAGAGGAGGATGACGGCTAGGGGGTTCATGCCGCGCCTCCAGAGTCGAACTCTTCCCCGATCGTGTTGAGGGTGAGGGTAATGGGCTTCGACCATGAGGAAGGGTGCGCCGTCGGCGGCATCGGGCCTTCGACCGCTCGCATCTGGAGCGAGGCCGACCTCACTCTACCCGCCGTGGTCGTAATGATCGTGACCTTGACCTGAAGTCCGTCCGGGGTCGCCCCGAAGAGCCTCTGGTATCTGAAGAGTTCCGCGTCTTCTATCGTCATTCTGAGCCTCCTTATGACTCGGAATCTATGGTAGGGGAACGGTGTGTCCTTGTGGTGGATTCCCGAGGAGGATGGTCTTTCGTACCATTCCGACTGGTATCTGGAGGACGGCGTCCAGTCCGTCATCGGAGCCGATGGACTGAGCGATGACGACGTGCTCCTTCTTGGCGTTCGGAAGGAGGAAGCCGATCGTCTCCACGACGTACGGGTCGGAGTCGAGCTCGTCCAGACTTGTCCACGAGTGCTCGGCGTGAGCATCGTGCCAGATGATGAGCACCGGAACGGCGTCTAGTCGAGCCATAGGACGAACTCCGCCGTCGTGATTCCGGCTTCCGGGTCGACGAAGTGAAGGCGCTGACTTGGGCGTCCTTGCGCGGCGAGTTGCTCGGCAGCGTAGACATTCCCCGATTCGGGTGAGCCAGTGACGAAGACTCGAGCGCCGTTCGGGATCGTGAGACTGAGCGGAGTGTGGTAGTGGCCCATGAACGCTTCGTCCCATTCCGGAGTAATACCGGCGGCCCATCCGGTGAACTTCTTTATGATCGCGAAGATCGGCGTCCCGCCGAAGCTGCGAATCTCGTCGCCGTGAACGAGGAGGGCGCGATACTTGCCGATGGTGAAGTGCTGATAGAACTCGTCACTCATCTGCCACGAGACTCCGAGGTCTCTCGTACGGTCGGCGGTGATCTTGTAGGCCATCCGGTCGAAGTTGTCGCCCCGAGGCATAGAGCCGAACTTGCCTATCCGACCGTGATTCCCGAACTCGCAGATGACGCGCACCGTCTCGAAGTTCGCCGCGAGTGTGCGGACGAGTTTCTCGATGATGCGAGACGTCTCGAAGAGCTGCTCGAAGAGGTACGCCTCGACTTCGTACACTTGCGACTCGAAGATTCCGAGTCCTTCGACCATGTCGCCGCCCAGCATGAGAACGGCTTCCCGAACCGGGTGATCTTGACGCTGAATCTCCGTTATCCGGAGCACCTTCGACGCGAAGAGATCGATCCGTTCCGCGCACGTCTCCATCGAGTAGGACGTCGTCTTCTTGCCGAGTTGCCAGTCGGTCGCATGAATGAGCGCCACCTCCGGCTTCTTCGTTCGCCGATCACGTTTAGGGACGAACGGCTTCGGAGTCTTGACGGCGAGCGCCGCTTCCCGGGCGGCCCGATAGACGGCTTCGACGAGTTCCTCCCGGGTGGCTTCCTTAGTCGCGAGCTTGCGCTGAGTCTTCTTGAGTGTTGACTGGAGCTCTTCGATCACCTTCAGTTTCTCGAGTTCATCTCGCGGAGACATAGCCCTCGAGCTTCCTACGGAATCTCATGACTCCGTTCTCGTTCACGCCGTCGAATCCCTTCTTCTTCATGAGTTCGAGGATGGACTTCGTGGAATAGAGGTCGGCGCGACGTAACGCTTCGAGCCATTCCTCGCGATCCTTCTTCGGTTGACCGTCCAGGAACTCATCTATGAGTGAGAGATGAGTTCTAGCCTGCTGAAGTTCGTCCAGTATCCCCACCATGAGCCTCCTCGTCGTCGATGTGTTGGATTAGCGCTTCCGATACTTCCTCGACTGCGTCCTCGATCTCGTCGAGGTGCTCGTCGATGGCTTCTAGCGTACGTCGGACGACGGCGTGATCGGTGGCATTCTCGCGTCGTGCGCGTTCGATGAGTGCCGCCGGGAGTCCTGCGGCGATGACTCCGAACGCGGCGATGATCGCGACGACTATCCCTTCGCTCATAGGGTGACGCCTTCGGGAAGCTTGTCGCCGAGGACGTAGCGAATGTGCCACGGTTCGGACTGGACTTCCCACGACCATCCGAAGCGCTCCGCGTGAGCCAGTAGCCATTCGAGGCGACCGTTCTGTCCGACGTTCCAGATGTCGCAAGCCGCGCCCCATCCGTGATTCGATGTTCCCGGTGAAGTGAGCGGCGCTAGTCCGGGCTTCAGATACCACGTCGCCCCATTCCATGTTCGCGTCGGGCGACCGGGGAGAGGTGTCTTCGTGTAACGCTGAAGGAAGACGGCTTCCTGAACGGAGTAGGGACGATAGGCGTCGAACGCGGACGTCGGCTTGAGCACGATCCCGTCGACCTTCGCCGCTTTCTTCATCGCATGGTAGGACGCGGCGGCGGTCTTGTAGAGGAAGCCCGACGGACGTATCGCGACGAGGAGGTCGGGCGCTAGTTTCCCGTTCTCTTGACCTTCGAGGCCTTTCGGGAGAACGAACTTACGGACGGGGAGACTATTCGGAGCCACGACCGAACGCGACGTCCTTCGGATTAGCCCATCGCATGAGAGGCGGGAGTAGAGCTGCGAGTGCGGCCTTGCCGAGATCGTCCGGGGCATAGTTCCCGGTGGAGGCGACGGCGATCACTGCGGCGATGACGCTTCGAGCGTACGAAGTGAGCGCGGCTTGCTGACTGCTAGAGAGTTTCATTCTGTTACCTCGGGCGAGATGAACTTGTCTAGCTGTTTGTTGTAAGTCCATCCGATGCCGCAATAGCCACGGCCTGAGCCATCCTGAAAGCATTCGATCCATAGCGAAGAGTCTCCGTAGCGTTCCGGGTTGGCAGTGAGGAAGCCCCAAGTCACGACATGAACCGAAGTCACGATGCCGTCCTGAACCTTCGCGAAAGTCGTAGCGCTCATACGCGGAACCTTACGAATAGCTTCCCATTAGAACCAGCCGCACCCGTGCCGCTATTACCGATACCGCCGCCGCCACATCCGGGATTTGTTGGGACGTTCGCGTTACCTGTCGAACCAGCTACCCCTCCGGTTCCGGCGGCTCCGGCGGTTGTATTACCACCGCCGCCACCGCCTGCCGCGACATTCTCTGCGACGCCGTTACCCGTCCATGATGCGATGTTCACTCCGTTCCCGCCCGCACCGCCTACTCCGGAGGTCGAGTTTCCACCCGCGCCCGCATAACCGCCACCACCCGCGCCAGACGTGTAATCTGCCGCTACACCGCCGCCACCAGCCTTGCCGAATGACGGGTCGAGGGCATCGCCGAAGTTCGCCGTCTTGACGACTCCGGTACTGCCACCACCTGACGCACCGCTTCTACCGTAGTTGAGTGCGCCAGCACCAGCCGCCGAACGACCACCACCACCGCCACCGATAGCCGAGAGAATCGTGCCGAGGTAAGTCGCCGCACCGTTCGCGTCTATCGCACCACCAGCACCGATGTCTACCGCGTATGTCGCCGCCGCAAGATAGACGGTCGTCGTGCTCGCGAATCCAACCAGCGAACCTGCGCCACCCCCAGCACTAGCATTGCTACCGCCTGCGGCATTCCCACCGCCACCACCGCCACCGATTAGCAACACGTCGAAGAGCCCGGACTTCGACACGACTAGATTCCCGTCGCTCGTGAAAGTTAGAAGGGTGTAGTTATTACCGCCGGCGATGATCGACGACGAGGATCCGCCGGTCGCGGTTCCGTAACCTATGCCGCCGCTAGGAAAAAAAGTGAAGGTAGACGCCGAGAGAGCGACGAGCGTCCCGCCTCCGTGTTGCGCCAGTGCTAGAGAGCCTGAAGTGTTGATGGTGACGCCTGCTCCGGCGGTGATCGTCGTCGTCCCGGCTCCCTTGTTCGCGATGAAGATCGTGTCGCCGACTCCGAAGATCGAGTTATTGACGGTGATCGTCGTCGCGCCTGCGTTATTCATGATGACGCGCTCACCGACGTCACCGACGACGAGAACGTAGGAGGCCGTCTGATCGTTTATCGGGAGTGTCGTGATCGCGTTTAGTTGCGCGGCGGTCAATACTTGACCGGCGGTGAACGGGAACGGGGTCGCCATAGTTCCTAGAGCCTAGCCGACTATGTGAGGACGTTCGTAGAGTCGAGAGTTCCGAAGACGGCGTCGTCGAGGATGAGCGCGTAGACGATGTCGGTCGGAGCCGTGTAGAACGTGACCGTCTCCCCGCGTAGATCGACGCGGTGACTGATGCCTTCGACGGTGAGCTCTTCGGTGACGGTGAGCGGGCTTCCGGTCGTGAATGTGCGAGTGACGGCGATAGTTTCGCCGATCTCCACGTCGGCGACCGCGTTCTTCTGAAGGGTCGTCAGTGATCCGAAGAACGTCTCGACGCCAGAGAAGCGCGGCTCCGGTGAACCTTCGAGGAGGTAGGTCGCGAGTGTGAGCGCTTGAGCGTCAGTCGAGAGGAGTGAGTCGGTAATCGTCTCGGCCTGCGTGAAGTAGAGCGCGATCGACGGGGCGTCGGTGGCAGTCTGAGCGGTTCCTCCGGTGCGCTGAACGGTGACGCGGTTCAGTACGGAGTCGACGGTGAAGTCGACGAAGACTTCCCGGTAGGGCGTATTCGTGCCGTCGTCGGCGAATGTGACGCTCGGAGCTGAGAGCGTGTTACCGATGCGCGGCTGAAAGACGAGGTCTCCGTCGGATGCCCGGACGAAGATTCGCCCACGTTCGGCGGCGTCTATCTTGCGAAGGTAGTCGAGGGCGTTCGTCCCTTCGGCGATCGCATAGTTCCCGAGGGTCGTCGTCCCGGTCGTGATGTCTCGAAGGGAGGCACTCCACCCGACTTCGGTTCGGTCGAGGATCGTGGAGACGCGAGCCGAGGAGAGTTCGGCCGACGGCGTGAAGGCGTTTAGGAACGAGTTAGAGAGGATGAAGAGGTCATCGGCGGCGATGATCGTCACTTGCGGGATGGCTTTCGGGCCGACGTAGTCGTAGGTGAAGTCGACGACGCGACCTCGGAAGATGACCGTCGAGTTGCGGGTGATGCGTATCTGACGGAGAGGTGAGAGTCCGGGCGTGTCGTCGAACTCGTCCCAATAGACGCTCGCTTCGTTGTATGGGTCGAACGCTCTAGTCGTATCCCGGGCGACGATGGTCGCCCTACCGGGTGCGATGGAGTCGAGGACGCGCTTCTTCCCGCGTTCGATGTTGACGGAGACGACGTCTATCTCGGCGAACTGATCGACTCCGTCGAGGACGTAGGTCGTCCCGTCGAGGATTCCTTGCTGAGTGTCGTCGAGCACGAAGCCGTCGGAGAAGCCGACGTCGAGCTCTACGGTGAGTGTCCCGCCGGTGATGATGTTCGCGGGCATGGGCTACGCCGCGATCGTGACGTCTAACGGCCCCGAGACGAGGTTGTAAGTCTGGAGCGCTTCGACGATGAGGTTCGGAAGGTTCGCGTCGGCGGTCACCGTGTTCACGGTGATCGAGACTCCGCCGGTCAGTCCGTCGAGTACGGCTTCGGTTCCCATTACTGCGCCGAAGCCACCACCGCCACCGCCGGAGATCTCTGTGGAGGGCGAGATGCCGACGAATCCAGTCATGTCGACGGGCTGAATCTTGATCGTCTTCCCGGCTCCGCCGCCACCTCCGCCGCCGGATGGAGGGGTGACGCTTGGAGTCGTCACGCCGGGGATGTTGGGCAGTGTGTTGACGCCTGCGTCGAAGCGGTCGAAGGAATCCGTGACGCCAGAGACATCGATCGACGGCCCTCTGCTCGGAGCGGAAGGTGCTGATCCGAGTGACGGACTAGTGAACGAGACGCCCTTGATCTCGTCGATCTGGACGCCCGGGAGTAGGTTCATGGCTCGGATCGCGAAGTTCACGCCTGCGATCACCGCGTTCACCATTCCCTCGAATACGTTCACGACGAAGCCCGCGACCTTCAGAAGGAAGGTTCCAAGAGATGCGAACGCGCCCATGAGTCCGAAGACGACGTCTATCACCGGGCCGATGGCTTTCGCGACGACGTCGAAGGCTACGCCTAGAACCTTGACGAGTACGGGGGCGACGTCTCTAGTGATGAATCCGACGAGCTTAGAGAAGAATGTGACGAGCTTGTCGATGTTGCCGCGGTTCTCCTCGATCTTTCTTGAGACAGTGTCGAAGATGTTCCCAAGTTTCTCGAAGATGATGATCGCCGTATCGCGAATGACGGGGACGAGTTTCTCACTTATGAACTCCGCAGTCCTCTGAATGAAGGGAAGAAAGCGGTCACGAATCACGGGGACGACGTCGTCCTTGATGAAGTCGGAGAGCTTGCCGAGGATTCGGGTGAGTTCGGGGATTACTCGTTCGGAGATGAACTTGACGGCGGGGCCGAGGCCGTCATTCAGTGCTCCGATAGCTGCGACTGCGATCGGGAGGAAGGCCGTCCCGATTTCGGTTACGGTGTCCGTGAGTCGCGCCTTGAGGATGCGTTGCGAGTTGGCCAGTCCGTCGGATGTGCGAGCGAAGTCTCCTTGCGCGTCCCCGGTCTGCTCGAAGATTACTTTTTGAGCTGCCAAGATTTTCTGTTGCGCGGTGAGCGCACCGTTTCCGTCGTAGATTCCGAGCTCTAGTGCGGCGGTCTTGAGTGTCGCGTCGTTTAGGAGTACGCCGTAGGCGCGTAGAGGTTCGGATTCTCCACGCAGTGCGGCTCCGATCGCGTTTATCGCCTGCTCGGGCGATGTGTTGTTGAAGGATGCGAGGTCGGACGCTAATCCGACGAACTCCGTCGAGAAGTCTCCGAGGGCCTTTCCGGAGAGTCCGGCGGACTTTCCGAAGATTCCGAACGTCGCCGCCGCGTCGAGTGCTTGTTGGCGTGACTGTCCGAGACTGGATGCGGCGTTCTTGGCGAAGTCTTGGATCTGTTTATCCGTCTCGCCGAAGATGACGCCGACCTTCGAGATCGTTTCGTTTAGGTCTGAGGCCTTCCCGATAGCGACGGCTATTCCTGCTCCGGCGGCCCCGATTCCGGCGGCTGCCGCGAGTCCGAACTTCTGGAGCGATCCGCCGAACTTCCCGAGAAAGCCGTCGGCCTCGTCGAGGGACTTCTTGAGCGGGCCGGCGTTACCGACGATGGAGACTGTGATCGGCTTAGCCATAGTTAGAGGTCGTACTTGTTTCGGACGGATGTGATTCGTTCGGCGTAGAGGTTCGCGATCTCACTACGTCGTCCGTCGGTGGCTTCGTAGATGAACGGGTTCGGCTTGATTCGACGCTTAGGCCAACCGAAGTGAATCGGCCCCGCGTACTCGACGAGGTCACCGGACGCCGCACTACCGGAACGCTTCGAGCCTCCAGATGATCCGACTCGAATCTTGGCGGCGGTCTTCGTGGAGGCGTTCTTCATGGAGTTCGCGAGCGCCCCGGAGAGCACCGGGACGAACCGCTTCGCGTCTCCGAGGACGACTTCGGCGACTTTCTTATTCGTCTCAAGGAACTCACCTTTCACGAGGTCGAGGTCGGAGCCGAGGTTGCGGAGGTCGCGTCGAATCTTCGAGAGGCCTTCCACCTTCACGGCTCCGGCTGCGCCGTCGCCGAGACGATAGCCGAAGGTTCCAGTCCCGTTAGCCATGTCGAGCGCGTCTCCGTTCGTTTAGTTTCTTGGCTCCATCGTAGAGCGCACGAATCACCTCGGGAGGTGTTCGCATGAGTGCGAGCGGATCGAGTTTAGTGAAGAGGGCGAGGTCGGCGATCTCTCGGGCGACTCCGCCGCCCGGGATTAGTTTCCCGGGCCGTCCTCATGACCGACGGCGGCGACGTCCTTGATCCATTCGTCGAAGACTTTCGTGATCTTGCCGGAGTTCTTCTCGGCGAGCCACGCGAGGTAGTAGAGCGATTCCATCTTCGGCTTCCCGTTCGGGTCGAACGCGGCAGAGATGGAGACCTTCGCCCATCGCTCGAACGCGATCTGCGAGTCCGCATAGACGGGGAACGTCTCTTGCGTTCCGTCTTTCCGCTTTATTGTGACGGAGATGTCGAGCATCGTTTAGGCGACCGCCTGAACGATCGAGCCGCCCGTATACGTTGCGCTTACTTGGACGAGCTCTCCTACGGATACGGCGATCGGAGCTGAGGCTAGGAAGGCCCCTGAGTGTGTGTAGCGGGGCGAGCTCGCTCCGGGTGCTGCGGTGAGTGGCTCATAGACGATCGTTACGGATGAGCCGACATCGCCGAAGATGGCTTGGATCGCTTCGCCGCTCGCGAATGAGCCGAGAACGGTGAACGTCGTCTCCGACGACTGGAGGCCTGCTACGAACGTACGCGAGGCGTCCTTCAGTGAGGTGCTCTCGAGCGCGTCGACGTTCTTCGTCATCGTGATCGAGACGAGCTGGTCGGCGAGGTCGACGGAGTCCACGGTGAAGAGTGTGGCAGCTCCTAAGAATGTTGCGGTGGCCATAGTTCGAGTCTAGTCCTTCTCTGTATCGGAGGCGTCTTTCCGAGCGCCCTTGTGCTTGCGGGGTTCATCGTAGCCGATTTCCACGATGAGATTCTTCGCTCTTGCCCGGTCGAGGTCGACGCCGCAGAGCTGGAGGCCTTCCGCCGAGACGATGTCGCCGTCGGCGAAGCCGTAGAGACGGCGAGAGGTGACTCGGAACTTCTTCATCCGTAGCACACTACCTCGAAGCGGTAGGCGAGCATCTCCACGCCCGAGACGGTAACGGAGAGAGGTGACGCTCGGAGGCATCGGATGGAGGAGACGGAACCGCCGAGAGTCTGATCGGCTTCGATCTTCGTCTTGACGGAACTCGACCCGGTCGCGGTGAGAAGTCCGTCTAAGTAATCTTGTGCGGCGCGGTCACTCATTCGTCCGGCGATAACGGTGATGTCGAGGTTCGCGGTATCTGCTCCGCGCTTCATAACTAAGTCCCAGTCCATCGTCAGATTCCCGATGACTGCCGCCGGTGGGACGACGTTCTCGGGGATGGTGTCGTAGACGCGGAGTCCCGTGATGTTGAGCGCGAGTTTCATCTTGTCGCGGACGGTGGACGGGGTCACGCGACGACCTCGCGACGGTACGCCCGGACGATCGCCGAGATGTCTCGTCCGAGGGGACTCATGCGGATCGCTCCGAGTTCGGAGAGTCCGAGCACTCCACCGACGGACGACGCCCGCTTGACGTAGTCGGCAGAGAGGATGAGGCAAGCTTCGACGATGTCGTCGGGAGGTGTGCCGAGATACCATCCGAACTTCGCGGTGACTTGGACTTGCGGTCGGCGTGAGATCGGTAGCGGGAAGAGGTCGGAGCCGACGATAGTAACTTGCGTGTAGGGGCGCTGCTGCTGAGGTGCGGTCACCGGGTCGAGAATGTAGTCCGTATTCAGTGTAAGGATGTCCGTGTAGTTCCCATTCCCGGTCGCGTCGAACGCGACTTCCAGTCCGCTCGTCGAGCCGATGTCGTCGACGAAGAGCGTGTAGAAGTCGGTCGTGCGATAGAGACGTGCGGTCGCGTTTGTATCCATCCAGAATCGGCGGTTAGCGATCCGGTCGATCGTACGCGAGGCGGCTTCGATGGCCTGCTCGATGGTCGCCGTCTCGTCGGCGGTCACGGTGCTCATGTTGGCGTACGCTTGGAACGCGGCGAGCGTCGTGTATCCGTTCGTGATCGCCATGTCTAGGACTTCTTTCTCTTCCGCTTCTTGGGAGATGAATCGCCCCGGCTAGGAAGCGGATCGTCTTGGGCGCTTCGACTCAAGGAGGCGAGAGGAGCATCCGAGACGCCTAACCGGGACGACGCTTTAGTCGTCGTCCGACCTGCCCGGAAGCCTGCGGAGACTCGGATCATGCCGCTACCGATCCGAGCCTTCCGCGAGGCCTATGGGTTAGAAGGTTGGAGTGACGAGGCCAGTTCCGCCGATGAGGGCGAAGGCGTTCGGATAACGGTTCGCGGTGTACGCGGAGTAACCGTAGACGACCATCTTCACTTCGAGCTCGGCGGACTTCACGTCCTCGAATCGGAGCATGAACGGCGAACCGCCCGACGTCTCCCAGAGGTGCGACTCTTGGGTGTTGCCGACGACGATCACGTCTTCGTTCGCGCCCGCGCCGTTCGTCGTAATGACGTTCGCGTCGGTGATGACCGGGAGTCCGGCGATCGTGTAGCCGCTATTGCCGTACACGACGGAGCCGTTACCGACTGCGAAGGCGTTCTGCGGGCCGTTCGACTGTGGAACGGCGAGAGGACGCTTCGCGTCGTCGACTGCGGCGAGGATGAACGCCAGTCGGCGGGGGTGCATGAGGATGAAGTTCGGCCCGCCGAAGTAGTTCGTCTGAATGCGCTGAACGCAGTCGAGGATCTTCGGGTAGAGCTCGCCGACGGTTGGGCTCGCGTCCGTGTACGTCACGACTTGGGTGATCGTGTTGATGAGCGAGGTCGCCGATGTGGTGACGTTCAGGGCGTCGAGCTGCGTGTGGTACGCGCTCACGAGGTCTGCCATGACGAGGGCGTCGATGCCGGTTCCACGCTCGAGAGCTTGACGGCTGACGTTCTGCTGACCTGCGACGGTGACGACGGAGACGTCGAGCTTCGTGTCGTCCATGTTGGTCTCCTGAACGGCGGAGCCTTCAGTCTGGACGGCGACGGCTGAACCGGTCGTAACCTTCGAGATCGAGAGGGTCAGTCCCGCACCGGGGAGAGTGTGCTTACGCGAGACGTCCATGAATGGACGACCGGCGCGAGCGAATGGTGCGGCAAGGTCGGTGAGGAACTGAGGGACGACGAGTCCGGCGAACTGTGCCGTACCTACGTCGCGCTTCTCGATGCGCTCTTCTTGATGGTGACGGGCGATTCGTTCGCGGGCGTCGAAGTCGCCGAGCACTTGAGCGGCGAAGGCATCTCGTACGAACGAGAACTCACCTTCGGGGCGGTAGGTGCGCTCTTCGCGGGTTACGCGAGCGGGCGAAGCCTGACGGGTCTCCGACTTGGAGCCGTCGACCTTCTTCGCCATCTCTGCGGCGGCGGCCTTGCGGGTCTCGATGTCGGTCACTTGGGCGATGCGCTCGTCGAGCTTCTCGATCTCTTTCGCGAGGGCGGCGACGTTCGCCGTCTCGATGTCTGAGATGTCGCGGTTCTCGTCTGCGGCGCGGTTCAGTGTTGCGTCGATGAGGTCGGCCTTCTGCGAGCGCTGCTCGTGGAGGCGGGTGAGGAATGAGTTCACGGTTGAGTCCTTAGTTGTCGTGGCTGATGTTGCTCTCCGGGTGCTCGCTGCTCACCGTGGCGGGTGTCCCTTTCGGGAGGTGCGCTCTTCGTGGCCGAGGGTGCGGTGCTAGTGATACTAGCGGACGTCTGTCGGATTCGTCAACTGTCGGAACTGCTCGAGGATCGCGTTCGCCCACGCTCGTCCCGCGTCTCCGCCCCATAGCGCCCACGCGATCCGACCGGCGGACGGATAGCCGGGTTCACCGGGACGGAATCCTTCGCCCTTCTTGTCGACTTCGTGACGTGCGAAGAAGGACGCCATCCGTCCGACCGTCGTACGAGAGAGGTTCTTTCGGTTCGCGATGTCTCGCGCCCGGGCGACTCCGACTTCGGTTCCTCCTCTCCCGTACGTCTGTCTCCAGTCGAGGCCGCGTCGAGCT
>SXGQ01798996.1_pt1 | contig 19483 bp, 32 predicted proteins | sample 3178371 | NCBI WGS metagenome assembly SXGQ01 (sample SAMN11356859, study PRJNA531348) | freshwater metagenome | isolation source: freshwater sample F1-20 | place: China: Fuxian Lake, Yuxi | collected 2017-12-25 | reverse complement strand
TTAATGGTCCTATTGCCGTCAGGGAAGGCTCCGGACTGTCTATCCGGAAAGGCGGGTTCGAGTCCCGTTAGGATCGCCAATTGAGGTTAATATGTCTATAAATGTGTATCATATTATAGGTTTGTCTGGCACACATAAATCAGTATCGCTGTGGCATACTAACAAACATCTGAAAAACTTTCATTGGTCTTTAGAACAAGACCTTAAAAAAGTTTATGATGATTGGCCAGATGGTAAATACACTTTTGTAGCAGGTTACCAAAACGGTTATTGTGAGTTAGGAATTACTCATATAACTGTAGAAACGAAAATGGAGCCGTAGCAAAACGGTAATGCACGGGACTGCAAATCCTTGGGGTACCAGTTCAAATCTGGTCGGCTCCTCCAATTTAAGGAGATAATATGAAAGCGAAGTTTGTTCATTCAAGTATGTTTGGTTCGTATTATCTCCCTTGTACTGTACTAGAAAAGAAAAAGAACCAAAGTAAAATAAGTTATCAAGATCCGTATGTTAACGAAGTTTGTGAGATATGGATAGATAACGAATGGTTAAAAATTAAAAGGAAGTAACATGCCCAAAAGTCTTGTCGCACATGGCGCTGGAAATGTTAATATGAAGGGTAAGAAAGAACGAATGATGAGATGTCGTTGTTGTTGGTGTTACGACTTCCGTGAAGAAGAACTGGAAAAGGAACATATGAAAGAGATTGCTTCATATGGATGCGATGAAAACTAATAATTTTAGAAAAGCATTTTGGGAGTGGTTCGACAGTATCAGTCCCAGCGAACGCAAAAAGTTTTATGAATATCCTGCTGATATGGCAGAGCTTTATTTTTATAACAAGATATGGTTCCGTAGCTCAACTGAATAGAGCATCGCGCTACGAACGCGAAGGCTGGGGGTTTGAGTCCTCCCGGAATCACCAACAATGCAAGGTGAGCTAGTTTGGTAATTCAGCGTCCGCCTGAAGAGCGGAAGAACTTGGTTCGATTCCAAGACCTTGCACCAGATAAGCCTGTGTAGTTCATTGATAGAACATTCGTCTCATAAGCGAAATGTAGATGGTTTGATTCCATCCACAGGCACCAGATAAGCCGGACAACCCAGTTCGAAACTCGGAAGACGCACCATATAAATATAGAGTAAGCTGGTATGATGTAATGGTAGCCTTCCTCCTTGCCAAGGAGGGTGCGCGGGTTCGATTCCCGCTACCCGCTCCAACTCTAATATGAGGTAATAACATGCTTAACACTATCGTAGTTCTACTTCTTGTCGCAGCTGTTGTTTGGGTTATTTGGGAAACCTGGAAAAACGGTTGGGATGTTAAGAAGGGTATTAGCGCAGTCATTGCAGCAGCAGCTGCTTTCTGGGTTTGGGCCAACGACACTATCACATCGCTCACAGCAGGGATGTAATTTACAAGATACTTGAATAGCACAGCGCTATCGATCTAGGCAGTGGGCTCCAGAAGTCGGGGAGTGAAGGGATTACCACACCCGAGTAGAAATACTCGCTATTCAAGTTTTTTATTATAGCCGATTAGTTCACTGGAAGAACGTCTCGTTTACACCGAGAATGTAGGGAGTTCGATTCTCTCATCGGCTACCATTTATGCGCTTGTAGTCCAATTGGTAGAGGCGCTGGTCTTAGAAACCAGATGTTGTAAGTTCGAGTCTTACCAGGCGCACCAAATTAGAATGTACGTACCATGTAAATCCTTTAGGGTTTTGGGAGTCTAGTCAGGGCGGATAATGCTACGGTGCCTGACAACGTGATCGCGGTGGGATAGAGTAAGTGGATTTGAGCCACACCTGCGTACATTCTAACTTATACGATACAACGCTCCTGTAGTTAAATGGCATAACAGTTGATTAGTAATCATCTATTGGCAGTTCGATTCTGTCTAGGAGCACCAATTATTATGAGGTTGTTATGAAGTTTTTTAAGAAATCTTATGATGGTGGTCCTGATTCTGGTGTAACAGGCTACTGGTTAATCGAGATCAAACCGCTGTTTTCTATTGTTCTGTTAAAGTTCAATAAGGGAACAAGAGACGCCTATCACAGTCATGCGTTCAATGCGCTGACTATCTGGTTAAAAGGTTCTGTTATAGAACATGATCTTTTCCGTCCACTAAAACTTACTAAGTGGCATGGCGGATATATCAAATACACTCCTCGTGATAAGATTCATATGGTTGAAGCTATGAAAGATACTTGGGCTCTTAGTTTTAGAGGTCCATGGGCCAAAACTTGGTTCGAATATAAAGACGGTAAAATTTACGAACTGACACATGGTCGTGTTATTGTTCAAACGTTCGGTTAATGCCTTAGTGGTGGAACGGTATACACAGCTGACTCAAAATTAGCCGCGAAAGCGTGGGGGTTCGAGTCCCTCCTGAGGCACCATTTGACTTTTATTATAAAGTATAGTATAATATAATAGTTGAAACAAAAGGAAGAGATTTTCGTTATGGCAAAATTTTTCACGTACCTCGCTATTGTTGCGGCTGCTATCTTCATGCTCGTTACCGGAGCAAAAGCCGAGGTGTTTATCACTATCGATAAGTCCGAGCAGCGTATGTATGTAGAAACTCCTACCGATGATTATGTATGGAAAATTTCTACTGCCCGTAAGGGGTTTCGTACGCCTGTTGGTTTCTTTCAGCCTTATCTAATTAAAACTATGCACTATTCTTCTAAGTACAATAATTCCCCTATGCCGCATTCTATCTTTTTCCTTGGTGGGTATGCTATTCATGGCACTACTGATTTGAAGCGTCTTGGTCAACCTGCTTCGCATGGTTGTATTCGTCTTCACCCGCAAAATGCTCGTTGGTTGTTCGGACTTGTTAAGGAATATGGTAAAGAAAACACCTACATAGAGATTATAGAATAAGGAAGGTTGGCCGAGCGGTCGAAGGCACCTCACTGCTAACGAGACGTACTGAAAGGTACCAAGGGTTCGAATCCCTTACCTTCCGCCATTAACTCAATAAAACTTCAATAGATCTATTAACGAATTGAGAACGCTCCATGACGAAAGTCTGAGGCGTTTTTTCGTTGTCAACTGTAATAATGATTACTATTCTAGGAACAGATATAGCATATATTCTTTCAAACATCATAGAATAGATAGTGGATTGAAGGAAATAGCTTTCAATCCATTCAGCCTTTTTGAGTTTTTTAGAAGTTTTAAAATCTATAATAGATGTAACACCATCGTATTGAGCTACGAGGTCTGTACGACCTGCGCACCCTAAAGCCTTTGAGCATAAGGGCAGCTCAACGCCAAGGATATTGTCAACGTGATTATCTAATATGTTTTTGATTGGTTTGAACGATTCTACATTAATTGGCATCTCATTAGGAGTATAATAAGTTTCTTCGTTAAGCACATAACGTTCAGCTATATTATGCACGGCTGTGCCTCTTCTAGCAGCCTGTGTAGATATCTTATTGGCTTCTTCTTCACCAACCCTTTTACGCCATTCTAAAATAGAATCTTTACTTAATTTTTCTGATAAAATAGAAGTAACTGACTTGAGCTTAGTTACGCCATCGGGAAGCAAATACCATCGCTTCCCGTTGATCGTTGTCGTTGTTAGTTCTATCTTTGGAACTAACGTATGCTTAAATAATTTACGCGACAATTCCTAATTTGTCCTTCCATATAATATAATCTTTCACCATTGCACTTCTTACAATATCATTCTCATCAAAGTCAATAAAGGCAAAAGACTTCATGCGTTCTACGATTCTCATAAATTGAGGCAATCCGTTTCTTTCATGATCCTTAGTAAAATCAGATTGTCTAAAGTCGCCTGAAAATATAATCTTACAGTTTTTACCAACACGAGTAATAACAGAATCTAACTCATGTAATGTCATGTTGGCAATTTCATCAACAATAATGATACAATTGTTGAGAGTAATGCCTCTAATAAATGAAGTTGAAATAAAGTCAACAAGATTTTTTTGTTTTAGGTAGGAATATGAATCTCCTCTACCAAACAATTCTGTACATATAGCAAAATATGGAGCCTCATAAACCTGCGCTTTTTCTTTAGAGTTGCCAGGAAGGAACCCCATGTCTCTAGTTGGCACAACACTTCTTACGATAATAACCTTTTTATAGGGTCCGTCAACCGTTGATAGCACCTCATCAAGAGCCAAGTACATTGATATGAAGCTTTTGCCTGTACCTGCTATACCATGAAGCATTAAATTTTTACCTTGTCGGTAAGCTTCAAAAGATTCTCTCTGGTGTTTGGTTAGTGGTTCTATTCTTTTAAGTTGGAAGTTTAGCTTTTCTTGATTGCTATTATTTTTGTTATTTTGCTTTAAAAGTCTTTTTTCTTTTCTTGTTAGCTTTTTATTTTCTTCCATTTTATCCTACTAAAAAGTGTTAATGGTGCTCCTTGTAAACCCTCCTGAGTGTTTCTTTTTCATATCTTTAAGCAGGTCGCGGAATCCTTGATCAGGTTTACCACCCCTACCAGACGAAATCATGGGAGCGCCATTAACGAGTTGTGTTAAATTTGGGTTTTCTTTTAGATAATTATCTAGTGCTGAGATAGTCATAAACTCCTCAAACTCTTCACTCTTTTCATTTACGAATCTATATGTAGGCATCAGTCCCAAGTATCCTCAAATTCATCATTGTCTAAAAGAAGAGAAATATCTTTTGTCTTTATAGCTCTCTCAAATCTTCTTTGCTTACGTTTATCTACTTTATTCTTTTGATCGACAAAATTTTCTTCGTCTTCATAAGAGTAATCGTTTTTCTTAAATTTACGCAGCGTTTGTTTGCTCATTGGAAATAAGTCCTGGTAATGCCTCTGTTATGTGGTGAAGTGTGATGCCCTTGATGGGCTTTTTATCCTTGGCTTGTAAAAGAAGCTCAGCGTCTTTTGGTTCAAGCCTTTCTAGGAACTCGATAAACATTGTTTCTCGCTTGGTTTGCGGAAGGTCTGTATAAAACCCCTGTACAAAATACTGTACTAGTCTTGCGTCTTTATGAAAAACATGATGTTGGTCTACTAACTCGTTTGGCTTATACGGAGGAGAACCCTCAGGCAATGCAAACTTAACATTAGGGTCATACACTGCTTGTAAAATAATTCTCAAAGCAAACGTGTCATTTGCTCTAAGCATATCAATCTTATCTTGCGTTCTTTTTTGTTTGCCGACCTTTTCTAAAAACTCAGCCATTCCAACTACCATTTCAAAATTCTCCGATGTGTTCTGTTAAATTCTTTAGCTTGTTTGTAATAAAATAGTTCATAAGTTTTGAACGATCTTTATTTTGTTGATCATGATAAGACTTCATAATCTTTTCACGAATTTCTTCTGGGGTGTAGTTAAGATCAATCAGTTGTACATTACGAAAATAATTCCTAGCAATTTGGGATTCCATCTCGTTAGGTGTAATCTTTAAATACTTTTCAATTTTTTTAGCGGTCAATGGGCGCTGCCGCTCGCCGATAACGAAACAATTATCTGAAGAAAGAATATTAGGCACACCGTCACCAGCATCGCCCTTCATAACATGTTCTTTAAGATAAAGTTTTGGATCGTCGTGCATAATCCACTTTTTACGAGTAGGATCGTACTGCTTAACATTTGCGTACGTATGCAGCTGAATGAAATCCTTATCGCCTGATAAGATCAAAATTGGTTCGCCGCCTACTTCAGAACCAAAATTCATAACCAATGTGCCGATAATATCGTCAGCCTCTGCTGATTCAATATCAATAATTCTATAAGGGAAAAACTCTTTAAGTTCAGAACGAATCTTATTCAAACATTCAAAAATAGCCTTCCAATCCATATCAGAAGTTTCTTGATTCTTTTTACGATTGGCTTTGTAGTAAGGGAAAATTTTCTTGCGCCAAATATTAGTGTTATCGCAAGCGATGACCATCTCACCATACTCTGCAGCAAACTTAACTCTATAAGATCTAAGAGAATTTAAAATCATATGGCGAACCATATTTTCTTCTATTTGAGCATTTGTGTGGTTTCCAAGCTGCATAAGCAGATTAGATAACATAACTTGATTCAAGTCTACAATAATCACAATTTCACCTATCAGTTATCTTTTTTCTTGAACTCAATTTCAATTTTATCTACGATCTTTAGTGCAGTTTCGCCACCAATAATTTCCGGCTTAAATACGCCTTCCCATATTTCTTGGAAAGGGTGGTACAATCCATAATGGCGACACATAATAGCTCTTAATCCTTCTACTATAAATGCGCCTTCTTTTAAACTGTTTTCTGAATTAGATTCTTCTTCTTCCAAAAGTTCAAACCCAGCAATATCAAGCTGATTGAATATAATTGGCACGATATTAGTAATTGTTTCTTGTATATGAAAATGTTTCATCATATCAGTGTTTTGGTTTATTTCTTCTATAGAAAGAACTTCGACGTTCGGTCCATTATATGGTTTAGGAAACATAACAACATTATTACTTTGCATATAGTTGCACCTTTTTAATCAATTATACCTTTTTTTAGGTCTTAAGTCAACTATATTTATTCTATTTAAAGCTTCAACGGAGATTCTTTGATAGAGTGTCTAATTCTTATAGATTGAGCCATAGAGTGCATAATGATTTGATGTGCGTCTTCAACTACTCCATAATTATCACTCTTGACATGAATACAAACATTGGCTATGTCTTTAGCCAGCCCGCCATCGAAACCGACCATGGCCATAGTTGGTATTCCTTTATTTCTAGCAGCATATAAAGCATTAATGATGTTAGGAGAATTTCCACTAGAAGAAACTACAAGAACACCGAAAGGAGTTTTATTTGGAAACCAAATTATTTGTTTACTAAAAATACTATCATATCCAACATCGTTACCAATAGCAGTACAAAGAGAAACATTTGATTGAAGAGGAATCATGAAAGGCAACAAATTTGTATCTGATGCTACACCTTTTGTATGATCACAAGACATGTGTTCTGTAATAGCTGCAGACCCACCATTACCACAAACAAGGATAGGATAACCATGTCTAGCCATATGAGCCAATTGGTATTCAAATCTTTCAATAGATTGTTGGTCTACCGTGTCTAAAGCGTCGTTAAGTAATTTTCTATACTGATTGAAATATCCGTTCATGACTTCATTTCCATTTTGCTTCCTTCGTAGTCAAAATTAAACTCGAAACGAGGATATCCTTTCATAGCATGTAACACCTTAGATTGACGCTCTTCTGGTACATACATCAAAAGATAACCGCCGCCTCCGGCTCCAAGAATTTTACCACCGAGAGCGCCAGCGTCTATAGCTGTAGTATACATTGTATCAATAAGATTATTTGAAATATTACTGGACAGCCGTTTCTTTACTTGCCAAGATTCATGTAAAAGCTCGCCAAACTTATCTAAATTATTACCAGTTAAAAGGTCAATAGACTTATATGCCATATCAACAATACGCTTAGTATTGTCAACGTTAGTATTGTTTTTTAGTTTTTCGACTTGTTCTGATAACACACTAGAAGCTTGACGAACTATACCCGTGTTAAAACACAGCAGATTTTTTTGTAATTGAACATCATCAACTTTTTTTATCGGAATTACAGTTGCAGTTCCATTTTTGTTGAATTCGTATATATTGAACCCGCCATATGCAGCAGCATATTGATCTTGTTTACCAATAGGCTCATTGCATTTTTCAATTTCTATCATTGATGCTAGTTCAGCCAAATAGTTTCTAGAACAAGATTGGTCGTTCATATGTATAATAGCATTAATCAACCCAACGCTAAATGTTGAAGAAGAACCAAGTCCTGTTCCTTTAGTTGGTATGTTCGAAAAACTAGCAATTTCTATATTCGAATTGATGTTAAAGTGTTTTAATATTTCGCGAACACGATCGTGCTTTATATTCTTAACTTCATATTCTAATTCAAGTTGAGAATATATAACTTTTAAATGAGGAGCAACGCTTTTATTTGCTGCAATATAAATGTAACTGTCGATAGCAGCGGAAACTACTAACCCACCATATTGTTTATAAAATTCAGGTATATCGCTTCCGCCACCAAAAAAACTAATTCGAAGAGGTGTTTTGGTTACAATCATATTTCTTCTCTAACATTTAACATCCATTGATTATTATCTAACCAACGCAAAGTTCTCAAAATAGTTTCACGTATTGTATACTTAGGCGACCATCCTAGATTTTTCAGCTTGGTAATATCAAGGTCATTTATTTTACTATCACCGATCCAACCAACTTCATTTCCTGACCAGATAAGCTTTGGACTGATCCTCATAAAGTTGGTTATGATTGGTATAGACTCAGGTAAACTATATGTTTCTATGTTGCCTATATTGAATGTATTAGTTCTTTCATTGGTGTTATTGACAATGAGCATCATAGCGTCGATACAATCATCAACGTCCAAATATGTTTTTCTTTGATTTGGTCCGCCATGAATATACAGTTCATCCGGATTTTTCTTCAGTGCTGTATAGAAGTTGTAAATAAATCCATGAGAATATCTTGGTCCAGTAATAGAAGCATATCTGAATATCCAAGCTTTGGTGTCAAATGCGGCGCAATGAGCTTGTACTAATGCTTCACCTGCGACTTTAGCAGCACCATAGAAAGAAGTTTGCGTAAAATTGCAGTTCTCCGGAGTTGGTACTTTATCAACCTCGCCATAGATCGCTGACGTAGAGGAATATGCGATCTTTTTGATGTTCTTGTCTTTGATGAACCGAAGCACATTATATGTGGCCATAATACCATCATTGATGTCCTTATCAGGATAAACTGAACTGAATCTAACATCTGCATTGGCTGCTAAATGAAATACAAGTTCAATTTGTTCGTCGCCAACTAAAGTTGATAATTCTAGATCAGCAAACTTTTTAGAGAGATCTATATTGTAGAGCTTGAAACCGAAATACATAGTCAACTCTTCAATAGCATTGTCATGTCTTGCGGTAACTCTATCAAATCCAATGACTCTGTGACCATCGTTCAACAACTTCAAAGCTAAGTTACAGCCAATGAACCCACATACTCCAGTAATAACATAAGTTTTCATATCAGACAGTCCTGTAGACAAACATCTTCTTCGGAAAAGCTCTAGATTCAACTGTTGGATATTTCTGATTAAGATCTTCTAGAATACTAATCCACTTACTGTAAACATAATCAGTGTTATATCTACGCTGAATGTAACGACGATTGAACACAAGAGAATTGAAATGCTCGTCATCATTATTTCTAACGTCTTCAATAGCCTTCTTTAAATAAACGTAGTGCATATTAGCATGCTCTTGAATATCTGTTGTGCCACCGTACATATACTTGTTAAGCGATCCAGAAGTGTCAGCAATTGCAGCCAGATCTGGATGTACGCAAACCAAGCCATAGTACATCGCTTCAATCAGTGCACGACACATAGTCTCTGGCCAAATATTTGGATAAGCAAAGATATGATAGTTGTTCTTCATGGCGACGATTAAGTCATCATGCTTGGTAAAGCCATGATATGTGATTTGTGGGTGATTCTTACAAATGTCGAATACCTTTTCATACTGCTTATCACGAGCGTCCCATCCATACATCTTGAATGAAGAGTGGACATGTAAATGCACCTTCTTATCTTCTTCAGCAATCTTTTGGAAAACAGGAACTAATAGTTCTAACCCACGATGAGGAGTTGTATGATAAGAAATATGTACACACTCATTGGGGTCAGGCTTGTTTGGAAAGATAGGATCCTTGTCATAAGAATCAATACAGTGCATACCACCTTCAATTACTGCATGCTTTGTAGTGTAAGGAACTTTGAGCCCTGACATAAATGAATTATAATGCCAGTTAGAAAGGAATACTACTTTGTGGAAACTATTTTTAATTTGATCATCGACGAAAGGCTTCATGCTTTCTGGGTCATTTGGTAGATTGTGTTCGAACCAAATTCTAATCTTGTCTTCCTTCAGTTCACGAAGTCGACTTGGTACAATTTGTACATTCTCTAGCAGGTGACGAGGAATGTTTCCGCTATACAGAAACCTCATGTACATCTCTGTGCCACCAGCAGCATTTGAATTGGAAATCTCGTTAGTTTCCATCAAATCAAAATTATCTTTCATTATCAATCTCCGCAATATAATTACAAGCTTCAAGTATATTAGAACAGATATACCCAGGAGTTATATCTGTATAAGGTTCAGGTGGGGTCGTCCATTCTTTACCAACATATATGGTATTTATACCACTGTTATAGCCTGGAACTATATCTTTCCACCTGTCACCAATGATATAACTTTTATCTCTTTCAATATTGAAACGGTTAATAAAGTATTCAATCATCCCATTATTAGGTTTGTATGTTTGCGACAATTTATCAACGGCATTATAAACACCATCAATTTGCAAAACATCTAATAACATATTGGTAATTTCGTTAAGTTCTTCCCAAGTTTGTTTACCGTCAAATATTCCTGGTTGATTGGTCACAATAAATGTTTTGTATCCAAGGGTTTGTATTTTTTCTATAGAAGAAAATACATTGGGTAAAAATATGAACTCTTTTAAAGTTTTTGGAGATGTAATTTCTCCATCTTTCTCTATCAGTGGATTAATAACGCCATCACGATCAAGGAAGACTGCTTTTTGTTGGGATAAAGACGAGTGGTTCGATTGCAATTGAATCATTAGATAGTCTCTTTCTCAATTCACTCGAGCTATAGTTATGTTTACGATCTACATACATAATTTTGATTCCTAATTCGTCACAAAGCTCTTTAGCTGTTACCTTCTTGTTACGATAATCTTCACCAAGGAATCTAATATCCATGACAGTTGTAGCGATAATGTTATACAAATCTGCTTCTGTATCATAGGGAATTACCTCATCAACCCACTTACTGTTGATAAGTTGTGTATATCTCTCGTATATTGTTTGGATTGGTCTGTTTTTAGTATTAGGACGATCGATAGTGGGATCGGTGTGCAACCCCACTATCAACTTATCACATCTGGTTTTACAATCGCGTAAAAATATATGATGACCTGCATGAAGCAAATCGAATGCACCACAAGTAAAACCAATTTTCATATTACGCCTGTCTAGTTAGGTATGTTTGACGAACGTGTGTGGCTCCGAAATACTTCTTTACAAGACCAATAACAACATCATTGTCATAAGTTTTGCAAGAGAAAATGTCGAAGTAAGCAGTGTTGTCTTCGTCAACAAAATGGACACAGATATTACTGGTCTCAATAAGCTGAACTAATGTGTAACCCTCTTTGCCAGAGTGGCCAAACTTAATAATTTGTGGTTCTCCATATGCAACCATATCAATATCCTTGACTAGCTGCTTGGCAAAGTTGTAAATATTCTTTTCGTCTCTAATTGATTCTGGGTTAAGTCCAGCACAATCGAGGATTAGGTGATAACCCCAGTATTCCATTCCATTTGAACTCCTGTTAGTTGTTGAAGATATGGCGAATTAATAGTCGCCGTCGATAATCTGTAGATATTGTACAGAATCTATTCTAAAGGAACGCCATCCACCATTATGCAGGTCCCAGGCAGTAATCACATCAGGATTTTCCTGATGAAAAGTCTTTTCTTTATCTTGTTCTTCTAAGTACGACTTAGGTAAATACTTAGGATCTAAAGTGCAACGCATTAGTCTGTTAGAACCATCTGCTTTAGTAAAGGTAATTTCGACGATATAGCTTCTCATATCTTTTAGAACAGAATCACGGTTATATAACATAGTTACCCCTCAATTAAAAATTTTCTATTTTCGGTACTATTAGATTCTAGCTTTTCCTTGAGTTGTACATAGCCACCGATATTAAAACCATCAACAACAATAATAGGAAAAGTTCTAGCTTCAGGAAACATTTCAAGTAATGTTTCGCGAGTAAAATCTTCTCCAATTTTGTATTCTGTATAAGAAATTCCTTTACTGTTCAAAAGCAATTTTGCGTTTGTACAATAAGAGCAAGCGTCTTTTGTATAAAGAATTACATTCATATAAAACTCCATTATAACCTATTTTGCAAATAATGTAAAGCTATTTATTCCTTAACATAACTTGCTTTAACGTTCTTTCTTTCAAGTGTTTTGAAACCATTATCAAACAAGATGTTTTCAAACTTGTCATGATCGTACATCCAAATGTCATCAAAGACATAAGTTGTTCCCTTTACAGACCTTGGTAAAAAGAAATCCATCTCTTCCTGAACTGCTTCATTAACGTGGGGTCCGTCAAAGAAAACAAACGCATACTGATTCTCGAGCTTCTTTACTTCATTGTAAACTGGCACGCCATCAGCATAACGCTTGAAAAATTCTGTATCTTCTAAACAGAAAAATGTAAAATTTAATCCGCGTTGATACGCATAATAATACAAAGAAGGGATAACACGATTGCGCATCTCATCTGTGTAGTCAAATCTCTTCTTAAGAATTAGATCCTTTGACTTTGGATCACCTTCTAATTCGTGTTGCCCTGGATAATGGATGCTTGCACTCAAATTAGTAATCTCTAGTTCAATGTTTCCATAAGGATCAATACAAAACATAGAACGATTTGTATCGCCGTTTTCTGCTAGACCATCAATAATTATCTTAGCAGAACCACCACGCCGAGTTCCAATTTCTACAACTGCTCCTTCAACACCCTTGATGTTCTTTGCAGCATTGAAAAGAATCTCATATTCTTGCGAATCAGTTCCAAAAACTTCTTCGTCACTTAGTCTAATAATTCCCATTATATTTCTCCATTAATAAAAGTCTACAATTTCATCAGCAATACCATATTTAACTGCTTCCTTAGCCGTTAGCCAAACATCTTCAGGCGGCAGTAAATACGTTTTGATTTGTTTTTCGGTAAGACCAGTGCAACGCTTATAGTGTTCAATAATACGTTCTTGAGTGTTGTTAAACTCTTTTACTCTGGCCATTAGCTCGTGTTCTTTACCCCAAGAACCCCAACTAAATTGGTGTGATAGAATTGCTGTGTTACGAGTGATAAATCTTTTACCCTTTTCACCAGCAATAAATGTCAGCAATCCACAACTGGCAATCTCACCTAATCCATATGTATATATCGGTATCCGCGAACCCTTTATTGTATCTATCAAAGCGAATGCTGAACTAACTTCTCCTCCTGGAGAATTAATAATCAACTTCATCATCTTTGGCTTTTCTTTAATCATCAAGTTTCTTTCAATAATAAACTTGATTAATTCGCCTGTAGACTTTGCGTTAAAATCTTCATTAAAAAGATAATAATGGTGATCTTCAATGGACGGTATTGTTATTTTTTCTTTTTCGTTCATTTGACTCTCCAATACGTAATGAATGGGGACCAAAATCCCCATTCATTTTTTTTGTTTACTTTATAATTTGCATATGAACAACACACACTCCAGCACAGCCGATCCTTCTAGCTGCTGCTCTAGATAGGTCCAGCGTCCTACCCTTAATGAATGGGCCACGATCATTAATTCTAACAACTACTGATCTACCCTTGTATGTTACTCTTACTTTTGTACCAAATGGTAATGATTTATGCGCTGCTGTTAACGCATTAGGATTAAATTTTTCGCCGTTGGCAGGAATCTTACTTTTACTGCATTCTCCAGGCTTTCTGCAATCATACCATGAGGCCACAACTCTAGCGGCATAGGCAGTAGGAACGTTAGTTAATATTAAAGCTACTGCCATTAATGAGATTAATAATTTTGACATTATTATCTCCTTTCTTTTGTTGGTGCGCCCACTAGGACTCGAACCTAGACCCAGGCAGTTATGAGCTGCCAGCTCCACCTTTGAGCTATAGGCGCTGTTAGTTTTGTCTCGAATTATTCCGAGACGCGAAATTGCACATTTCTATGCAATAAAAATACCGCTGGGATGAAACTAACCATAACGCCCCAGCGGTTTTCTTTTAAGCTACTTTATCTGCTTTTGGTTCAATATGCTGAATAGCATCCTTGTAACGGTCGGCGCAGTAGGAAGCTGCCCAAGCATTTGGCTTAACCAACGGTACGATGTTACACATACCACGGATGTAGCCAACTGCTTCGTTGATCACGCATGAAGAACCATGCTCCTTGTTTGGATTGATGTCCAAGTGAATTTCGGTTTCGCGATCCTCAAGAACATCGTACAAGTCCATGTACAACTGAGCGGTCTTCATAACTTCGTTCATCAAACGCATACGAGGCTTATCCTTCTGCTGATCGTAGTCGCGCTCACGTACGATACCACCGAACACCTTACAACCGTTCTTGCCATTCTTGTGAACAACAACTACGTTGATGTAATCTGCGTACCAAACACCGTTGATCTGAAAACGCTCTGAGTCTCCACCAATGTAAACTTTGGTTTCTGGAGTCTGTTCATTGATGAACGCTTTCACTTCGTCGATGTTTAGCTTCTTCCTAATCATAATACACCTTTAAAAAATGGAGCGAGGTGCGGGACTCGAACCCGCTTCTACAGCTTGGAAGGCTGGGGCACAACCCATATACCAACCCCGCGATTGTCAAGTATTTAGTCGTGGTCATGATCGTCCACGTCAATACCATCCTTAGTTACTGTAACCTGAACGTGATCGCCAAACAAAGACAACATCACATCGTCGTCAATCTCATTAAAGAGCTTGTTAAACTGTTCGATACCATTAGCAACAACAGCAAACCTTTCGCCCTTTTCTTCAACAAGCTTTTTATACTTATCAATTTCAGCCTGATAATGATCGCGATACCTATTGTTAGGTTCAGCAGCTGCGCGATACACATAATCACTTGGCTTGTTATAAGAGTTAAACTCATACGTATCGTCAAGTTCACCATTCTTCAAGTTTTCGTAGTCAGCTTCTGAATAAAACTCAAGCTCATGAACGCCAAAAGTACAAGTATCGCCGTCATTAAAGTGAGGCGTATACTGACGCCATCGAATAGCAGCTACCTCAGGATAGGTGTTGAAGAAGTTAGAAACTGCAGTATGAAAAACCGTCTTAGAAATTTCGATAGACTTTTTACGAAGATCTTCAATCTGACGATTGACATCGCGCATCTGACTGGCAATCGCTTCCTGGTCAATAAGTTCCTTGGTCATAATATATCCTTAATCCACAATAATGCTATCTAAATTCAGAGTTTTAAGCGCGCGAGTTTCTGGCTCGAGCGGAATATGTGTACGCTTAGTAAAAGTACCTTGACCCTTGGACAGCATCCAGTCTTCAAGAGGAAGATCCTTCAACCACTTTTCGATTGTGGGAATACAACCGCAATCTTCAACCACATGGTCTTCACCAATATCTCGGACAGAAACAACCTTACCGTCAGAGTTCGTGATCGTAACCCCAAATACCTTTTCAACAAGAAAGATACCAAAGCTTGAGTGAAGAACAGCACGGTGGCGAACGTCAGCCCAAGCTGCCTTGGTAGAATCGAAGAAATCGTGGATTGGGAGGTAGTCCTCAATCTGTCCGCCATAACGACGGACAGAGTTCTTCGCATGGATAAAAGGCTTCATTACTTGCTTTCTACAGCGCCATTCATGTTAATGAAAGGAACGGTTGAGTTAGGAACCATAGTGGTCGGAAGCTGACCATTCCAACGCTCGGCAGCAACAAGGTCAACCAGCTGAGGATTGTCCCTCAAAGCAGCACCACGTTCGCGGATCGCTTCGGCGGTAGCCTTACCAGCAGCACTAGTGGCATAAGCATCAGCATCTGCCTGGAGCTTCTTAGCTTCTGCTTCAGCCTGTGCTTGCTTCACCTTCTGCTGAGCTTCCTGTTCAACACGAAGCAGTTCAGACTTTGAACGCTCAATATCAGCCTTTGCCTTTGCAGCGCCTTCAACAGCCTGTTCATATGAGTCCGAAAAGTCAATGTTTTCAACCTGTACAGAGGTGATCTGAATACCACTGCTCTTTACAGAGTTTTGTAGAGCAATAAGAATATCAGTATTAAGCTTACCACGCTCCTGAATTGCTCGCTGAGCAGAATACTGACCAAATACGTTCTTTACAGTTTCAAAAGACCTTGGCTGAATGACACGGGAAACTGCACCATCGAGCGAACCAAATTCCTTATAAAGTCGTTCAACATGCTCCGGAGCGATCTGAAAATTAACAGAAAGCTTGAGTTCAGCAATCTGCTGATCGAAAGAATATGCAGCCATCTGTTCAAAAGAAATTACCTCGTTACGAACAGAGAAAAAACGAGCCGACTGGAAAAACGGGATCTTAAAGTTAAGACCCGGACCAGCGATCTCACTAAATGAACCGTTTGTCAAAACAACAGCACGCTCGCCCTCATCAACTCGATACCAAGAGCCAAAAAAGATGCCCAGAGCAACAAGGCTCACAACACCAATACCAGCATAACCAACCACACGCTTAATCATTTGCTTCCTTTCAAGTTCATTTTGTTCAATTTGCTTACGACGTTGTTCTTCGTAATAAGACATAGTATAGCTCCATTATATGTTAAAGTCAATACAATTTTATTTCTTAATCAACCCTACTTGTTACTAACGGGGTTTTAAGCGGATAAATTGCAGCAGGAAGAGTAGAAAAATACTGCCTAGCCTGTCTATCATGATCAATAAAAAATGCAGACTTAGCAAGATCTGGTGGAACTGGTCTTGTGTAATAGTCTATAGTCGCATCAGGATCATATTTTTCGTTTGGCTTTCGCCCCCATGCTTCGCGACGCAATGGAATCCCATCAACATTTCTAATAATGGGAAGAGGCGTAGTTCTACCAAGAACTTCTTTGATATAAGTCATAGCTACAGAATCATAGCGATGAAATACTTTTCTGATTGGTGGAGAAACGCTAGTTGTTACCTTGGCCATTGCCTTGAATGGCACAGATGCTACAAAAGCAGTAGCCAATAAGCCTGTAAGGAAATCACGTTTATTCATTTTTTCACTCTAAAAAATTATCATTGATATAAATAAAACGTCTGTCGCGATACTTGCAATATCCACAGACTCTAGTCCTAGCAAGAGGAGCCCAGCATGAATATTTATTACGTTTACGCATACATTTCATCAAAAACAAACCAACCATATTATATTGGTAAAGGCAAAGAAAACAGAGCTTTTACCAAACACACGATTCCAGTTCCTAAAGACAAATCTAAAATTATCATAATGGAATCTGGTTTAACAGAAGTAGGAGCATTTGCTCTAGAACGAAGATACATTCGTTGGTATGGAAGAAAAGATTTAGGAACAGGTAATCTTTTAAATAGAACTGATGGCGGTGAAGGCACGTCAGGCATCAAGAAAAAACAACCTGGTTCTGGTAAAAAATCTCTAGAAACAAAAATTAAGCTTGGTATACCAATAGGCGGTTCAAGAGAATCTGTTCTTAGAGGCAACATAACCAAAAAACTAAAAGGCGTTAATATAACTGCCCAATTGAATACAGTTCAATCTAGATTAAAAGCGAATGAAAAATGCAAAGAGCTATCTTCTAGAAAAACAGTCCAAGAACTAAGAATTTTAGCGAAAAAACATAAGGTTTTTCTAGGATCCGGATGGGTAAGGAAACCAGATTCCTGGATCCTAGAAAAGATTTGCGAAATCAATAATCGTAGCGCGAATTCATAATGGCTTTTAACATTATGTTTTCTGGAGTGAACTGCTCCATATCACCAGAAAGCACTGCCTTTACGATGGCTGGAGAGAAACCAGAAACAAGAGCAGTATCGCGCTTGTCGAACTTAACAGGAACGTTGTCCTTTGCGTTAAGGTTCCAGAACACGATCTTAGGCACCTTGTAACCAGCCGCCTCGAACTTACGCTCGATCATTTCCATGGCAGAGTCATCGAAACGAACGCACTGGTTAAACTGCATGTCCGAAAGGACCAACAGCATATCTGGCATTTCTTCCTGAGGTACCTTACCCTTCACGGCAACGTCCAAAACCTTCTGCATTGCTGCATGCAGGTTAGTAGACATACCCCACTCAGACTGTGACATCTGAGAGATCTTCTGAAGGATATCACCCTTCAAGTGCTCAAGCTTTGGCTTGTCAGAAAAAGTCAAGAACGTATCCTTGAACTTACCCTTGTTCTTATCCGCAAGGTAGAGACCAAGCGAAACAGAAACGTCCAAGCAAGTAGTCTGTGACTTAGAGCCATGACCACCAGCTGGTGACATCATAGAGCCTGACACGTCTACGATTGGAAGGATGTTGGCATCCCCAACGTAGTTAGGCAGAGCCTCCCACTGAGCCACGATGTGGTTAAGGTTGTCCTTATCGTAACCCATCCTGTATGCGCCGATCACGCCCTTGAGAACGTCGTAAGGATACACTGCTCCAGCGTTAACCTTTGCAGTAGGATCACCAGCGACAAGCTTTTCTACCCAAGTCTTATAGGCTGGCGTATGACGAGCAAACGCCTTCTTATAACGAGCAGAAGCAAGCGAAGGAACGTGGTTGAAGTTAATGTCATCCCACTTGTTGGCACACATCTGTGTTTCAACAACCTTGGTCAACTCAACCAAACGCTTACGGTAGTACTTTGGAGTCCAACCAAAAGCAGCACGAAGCTTTGCAGCCTCTTCGCCCTTACGTGGCATCCACTTAGCACAAAGACCATCGCCCTTGTCGAGTGCAGCCTTGATCATCTCAAAAGCAACATACTCAAGCTCAGTTCCCATAGAGACGAATAAGTCGTCCCAACGACCAATCTCAGGGATCTTGCGCATCAAGGCTGTAGCGCGGTCTGGATCATTCTTGATCATCTCAAGAAGTATATCGCGGAACACCTTACGCTCACCAGCACCACCACGTGCGTCGCGTGCCCAGAGAGCAATACGTGCAGCAAGATCCTGGTTCTCTACATACGCAGCAGTAAACGCAGGAGTTACGTTCTTACCACGCATAGCGCCGATGTTGAAGAACAGATCAACACAGGCAGAAGCAGTTGACTTACGAGCCTTCATACCGTTTTCAGTACGGGCTTCCTGGTTCTTAACAGCATTAACAAAAGTAGACATATTCACTTTTCCTTTCTACAGATTGAACTTTTTCGAAGTTTCAAGATTCGATTTTTTAGGTTGCGGAACTCAATCTAGATTCAACGGGATTGCTTTTTTTGCGTTTTTGATTAAAAGTCAAATGCATAAAAGTTTGCTGAAACAATCCCTAATCTTTATATTCGTATTATACTACAGGTAACTATAAAAGTCAACGGGTTTCACTTTACGTTGCTCTGCCACTGAGCTATAGAAGCGAACTTCTAGTTGGATTTGAACCAACGACCTACGGGTTAAAAGCCATTTAAATGCTGTAGGAAACCCAAAACTCAACAGGATCGCTTTTGCTTAACGTGCTACTGTTACACCACAGCCCCGTAGATGGTGGAGCCGCCCGGATTTGCACCGAGACCTTTCCTTCTCAAGAGGAATGCAATTTTATGCTGAAACGATCCTAAAACTTTA